>FUWD013229091.1_pt1 | contig 12944 bp, 13 predicted proteins | sample 1063281 | NCBI WGS metagenome assembly FUWD01 (sample SAMEA79048168, study PRJEB19326) | metagenome | biome: marine
AATATTTTCAGCAGAATCTAATTGATTCGAAACATAATCGAAAAACTAATTAAGTCAGGATTGTATTCATTGATTAATTTATCTATTGCCTTTTTGGTTATATTTTTTCTATAAAATTATTTTTATACCTTAAATCAATAGAATTTAAATTAAAATAACCATTCAACTTAAGAAATCCTATTAATTTTGCTACTCCTAAAGAAGGAAATTTAATATTTTTCTTAGGTGAAGATGAATATTTTTCATCTATTTTTTTTATCGGAGGTATGATAAATAAAATTTTAATCTTATTTTTTAAATTTTTCCTCATATTTATTAAGTCGATACTCATTAACAAGAGTACCTATCCCATGTACTATTCTTTCTTGTAAATTTAGTTTTGGCTTTAAATTTATTTCTTTTTTCCATTCTTTTTTACATTTACAATCAATTGAATTTGCTAACCTAATAAATTCTTTCCATTTCTTGGGGGTATATTTACTAATCTTAAGTAATTGAGGCATTATTTTATTTGAACATTCGTTACATCCATGAGCAGACCTCGTGTCATCTAATGTGTCTCCCATAATTAATCCCCTAAAAGAAAGTCTATCTCCATAATTTGGTCCTAATAATTTAATAACTTCTATTGTTGACCAAATACTAGGTAACTTATAAAGTCCCATTTCTTCTAATTTTCTAACAATAGTCAGAGGCTTAGAACTCATAGTCATGACATTAACATGATCTACCAAATTATTGTCTAAAAGCTCTTTCACTGAGTTCAGAGTATCTTCTATGGCCTCTTTTTCGGTTAAAAACGGAGGCTTTAAAAGTACCGATGCAGTAATATAAATATTGTTATTTCTTAAGATCATCAATCTATCAAGAAAATCTGATGTAAGATCTTTATTGACACACGCCTCTCTTATTAGTTTATTAGTACTTTCCATTCCAAAACCAAATTTAATAATAGAATCATCCCCTAAAATTTTTCTAATTTCAATAATATTTTTCTCATTAACATATTCTAACCTTGTATCTGTTCTAAATAAATGTTTTTTATAATTTTTTTATTTTTAGCTATTCTTTTTAAAATATATTCTCTAATTTCTTTTGGAATTTCACTCTCATCTAAAAAACTACCACCAGGAAATATCACAAAAGTTCCATATTCATTCACTTCATTTTTCATTTCTAAAAAAGACAAAAGCTCATCACAGGCTAACATCATCTTTTTAATTCCTATCTTTCTAATCTTATATCTTAAATTATAATGACACATAGTACATCCATTTTTATAGGTATGTGCGCAACCAACTGTATTAAGCCAAGATAAAATAGTTATTGGTTCATCGCAAGATTCAATTTCCATATATCCCCATAATTTTTTATTTTTTTATATTCTAATATATTCCCTTCTTCTCGCATTTTTTGTATAATCTTTGGCCATAAACTATGAGCTAGAGTAATTATTTCTTCATCACTTTTTCTATTTTTTTTGTATTTATAAGATTATTCATTAAATTTAAATAAAAAAATCATTCTTAGAAGAGCAAACAGATGTCATATATTTATCATTAACTAAAAAACATCTAAAATCCCATTTTTTGTTATCAACACCTTTTAAAAGAAATGGTTCATCATATTTATCAAAATAAAAACTTATATCTTTGATTTTTTCTACTAATCCACATCCCAATGCTTTTAAGTAGCTTTCTTTTAAGGTCCAAATCTTAAAAAAATTAACTAATTTATCGTTTTTCTCTTTTAAATATTTTTTTTCTTTATTTGAAAAACAATTATAAGAGATTAAATCTATATCTATATCTCTTATCTTCTCTATATCAATTCCCACTCTTAATCTATTGCTCATAGCCAAAATAACAAATTCATCTGAATGCGAAATATTAAAATCCAAATTTTTATTTCGTATATTGATTATTGACGGTCTTCCATTTTTATCAATATTAAAAGTTAAATCTTTTGGATTCATTTTAAAATAATCCCCCACAATACTTCTGATCCAATACCTACCCGAAAGATATGCCAATTTATCATTTTCTATTTTAAAGTTTTTTGATTCTTTTATTTCTTCATCGCAAAGAATCTCTAAGGAAACTTTATTAATTTTTTTATAAAAATTTTAAACATTTATTATATATATTATTTATTTAAAATATTATACAATTCATTTTGTTTATCAATAATCACTTTAATTATATCAATAATCTTCTTATATTTATTGACCTTTATAAATTTTATCTTATGCAATGAATAATCAGGCAATTTAGAAATTCTATAAACAAATTTAACATTATTATCAATCACATCTTGCTCAATTAGTCTATACATTTTTTTCCAAGAAGATATAATTTCCTTGACCAAAAATAAAGATTTGGTCAATTTTTTTACCACCTAAATCTATCTCTCTCAACAAATCAAATAATACAAGATAGGGATAACTTAAACGCTTGCTTAAATCTAAAATAAATATTTCCGGCATAGATTGATCAAGTTTTTTACTTGTGCTTACAACGTCTTCTTTAAATCTATAAAGTACTTGACTTCCTAATAATATTTTTCCATGTTTTTTATCATTTATCTCTCTATTTAAAAAACACTCTTTTATATTTCTTTTAAGAACATTTAATAAATCTATCTGTTTTATTTTTTTATATTTTTTATATTTTCTACACTTATACAAGTATAAACATTTTTTCCTTTCTCTTTCCTTTTCCAAAAAGAAAGAACTTGTTTATATGAAATTTGACCATAAAAAAATAAATTAGGAGAATAAATTATTGGCCCATTTTCAATATTATCATAGAAAATAACACTATGATAAGACATATTTAATAATTCAGAATTTTCTAATTTACTCTTTTCTTCGCTTTCAATTGAATAAAACGGAAAAGAATAAGGCATACCTCCTAAAATAACAATACCATTTTTCTTTATCTGCTGATTATAATAACGAAAAGCATCTTTAAAATTATTAAAATGCTTATGTAAAAATACAATTCCTGTTCCCTTTAAGAGAGTTTCTTTTTTAAAAAGAGAACCAACTAATTCTATATTACTTCTTAAATTGCTATCGAAAATTCTATAACTTGGGACAGCAGATAAAAACAAAGCAGGTAAAAAACTTTTAGAGAAAAACTTTTCTTTTTTATGCCTAATTAATTCCTGGATTGTTGATAATTGACAATCATAATGACTAGGATAACTACAAATGGGTAAATATTTTTTAAAATGTGTAATATTTTTTTCGTTTTTCAAATTAGTGCCAGAGAGTATTAAATTATACTTATTTTGAATTTCTAATAATATCTTAGTAAAAAGTTTATCTGGGACAAAACGATTATTCCTAAAAATAAATAATATACTATTTTTCTTAAAATTAAAAAGAGCAAATAAAATCTCATTTATGTGATTTTGTTTTTTAAAAATTTTACTTAATTTCTTAAGGTCATTTTTTTTAAAATTATCTTTACAATTCATTACTAATTCATTTTCATCTTTTAAATTTTTTAAAGAAAATTTTATAATTTTTTATCTTTTTTATTTTTTTATTAAAACAAAAATCTTTTTGAGGATATCTTTTTGCAACCTCATTTACAGCATTTATAAAATAAGTGTTATTGAAAGCATTCATTGTCAAGGTTAATTCTGAATTTTGAATAAGATGGTTAGACTGGGTAACTAGATTATCATAAATGGCTGTAAATGGAACCCCTCCTATAATCTTCTTATCAACATCAATATATTTTTATCAATAATATTAGTGAGTTTTTTAATGGTTGGATTTTTATAAAAAGTTTTAATATCAATATCAATTCCTTCGCGTTGAAGCTCTGAAATAAATTCAATTGCTCTTAAAGAATGTCCGCCTAAACTAAAAAAATTTTCATTAGTTCCAACAACATCTACGTGTAATACGTTTTTCCAAATAATTGCCAATTTCTTTTCAAATTCTGATTTTGGAAATATTTTCCTTTATTTTCATTAATTACTTCTGGCAAGGCACGTTTAATTAATGCCTGTCGATTAATTTTACCATTAAAATTTAATGGCATCTTTTTTAAAAAGATAAAATAGCTAGGAATCATAAAGACAGGCAATTTTTCAACCAAGTATTCTATCAACTCTGATTCTTTGATTGGTCTTTTCAATGTATAATAGGCAATTACTATTTTTTCATCAGATAAATTTTTATTTTCTACAACCGCACAATCTTTAACAAAGTGATTCTTTCTTAAATTTATTTCTATATCACTTAATTCAACTCGATTCCCTCTAATATGGACTTGGTTGTCTTCTCTTCCAATATACTCAACCAATCCATCATTGTTAATCTTAGCTAAATCTCCAGTTTTATATATTTTTTGCTTTGCCAAAAAAGGATGTTTTTCAAAAAGCTTTTTGTCTTTATTCAAGCAACCCATTGCCAAACAATCACCAGAAATAAATAACTGGCCAATCGTATTCACTGGCTGAAGTTTTCTGTCTTGGTTAAGAATAAAAATCTGAATATTATTTGAGGGAACTCCTATTGGTATTCTATTGTAATTAACAAAAGACCTTATTTCGAAATGTAACGTATCATCAGAACATTCTGTCTGTCCATAGGCATTTATTAAATTAATTTTATATTTTTTATAAAATTCTTCTACTATCTCTGTAGAAACCTCTTCTCCTGTTAAAATTATATTCTTTAATTTTGGCATTTTAGGATAAATCCCACTTTGCGAACAAATATTCAAAAAGTTTCTAATCATTGAAGGGGATATTTCTATAATAGAAATTTTATCTAAATTAATTCTTTTAAATAGTTCAATAGGATTTTGTTTTATTTCTTCTGAATACATATGAATTTTACCTCCAATGATTAAAGGAGCTATAAATTGCCAAATTGACGCAACAAAACTAATTGATAAACTTTGACTAATAATATCTTTTCTGTTTATTTTAATGAAATTAATTTTTGTAAAAGCATGGTTTATAATTCCTTGGTGATTTAATAACACAGAATTAGAAATCCCCGTTGATCCCGACGTATTAATGATATAGGCAGGATCATTAGAACTTGAAAGATTTAAAATATTCGATTCTTTTTGTTTAAAAATATTTATCTTTTCCTTATCTAATAAAATTAATTTATTTTTTGATTGAACAAAATTAGATAAAAATTTAGATTTTGTTAAAATAAAATCTGGCTTTGTATCATCAATAATTTTTCTAATATATTCTTTTGGGTAAGCAATATTTATAGGCATTAATATTGCGCCAATTTTTAATCCGGCCAATATTGTTAAAACAAAATCAAAAGAAGAATTAAGAAAAATTAATAAAATATTGCCTTTTTTTATTTTTTTAAACTGTAAAAATCTAGATAATTTATTCGCATCTCTATTTATTTGAGCATAGCTCATATTTTTATCTTCATAACCGACAGCTATCGCATTGGGCGTTTCCTTTACTTTTTTTTCAAAAAGCTCATTGATTGTCTTATCTTTTGGATATTTAATCTTTGTATCGTTTATTTTTTTAAATATTTCTTTGTCACTATCAGATATAATCTCTAAGTCTTTTATTGGTTTTTCTTTTTCTTTTAAAATACTATTCAAAAGTACTGAAAAATTATTTACAAAACCAACAATGGTCTTTTTTTTAAAAAGATTTTTATTATAACTAAATTTTAATGAAATATTATTTTTATAAACAATTAAAGAGAAAACTAAGTCAAAATGGATAGAAGAAGAATCTTTCCATATCTCACTCATTTTTATATTCTTTAGAAAGAAGCTTTTTTCAGTTTTATTAATTACCTGGAAAAGAGTATTGATAAGAGGGGTCTTACTATAGCTTATTGGAGGACTTATTTTATCTACAAGTGAATCAAAGGGGAACGAGGCATTATCTAAATTCTTATGATGAATTTTATTAATTTCTTTCAAAAAAGATGGGAAAGATTTGTTGTTATTTATTTTGACTCTGTATGGCAAAATATTTAAAAAAAATCCCATAACATTTTTAAGCTCTTCGTTCCTTCTCATGGTTATGGGAGCACCAATTACAATGTCTTTTTGATTGGTAATTCGATTTAAAAAAACAAAAGTATTGCTAAAAATAAACAAAAAACTGGAATTATTTTGCTGACAAAAAACTCCATTTTTTAAATAATTTATTTTTATAATAAAAGTTTCCCTATCTGCGGAAAAATTAAAATCCGGATATTTCGGCATATTATCATATGGAAGATTTAGCATAGAAGAATTGTTTAAATTTTTTACCCAATATCTTTCTTCTTTTTTAAATTGAGAATTATTATTTTCCGAAAATGCATAATCTTTATATTGAATCCTTAAAAAGGTAAAAATATTTTTTTCCAAAAACGAGTTATTATAAATAACAGACAATTCCCTAAAAAAAATATCCATAGACCAATTATCTATTATAATATGATGAAAAATAAAAACTAATAAAAAATTTTTGTTATATTTAAATAAACTAATTCTAAATAATGGTGGTTTTTTAAGATTAAAGTTCTTATTTACTTCTTTACTGATTATCTCCTCTACATCTTTTTCTTTAATGGTTTTTACTTTTAATCTATATGTCTTACTTTTTGATATTTTATCAATAGTTTGAACTGGGTTGCCATTGATTTCACTAAAAAAAGTTCTTAAAGATTCATGCCGTTTTATCATTACGATCAAGGCATGTTTAAATAAATTAATGTTAAAATCTCCGACTAAATTAAATATAAACGGTTCATTATAAGAAGAAGATTTTGGATTTAATTTATCAAATAACCATAAGCTTTTTTGATGACTTGATAATGGATAACTATCCGACATTGAAGCTTTTCCTATTCTTTGAATTTGATTAATTCGACTAGAATAAATTTTTTTTGCTAAGCTTGTTATAGTTTGATTTAGATAAATCTTTTTCTAGAGAAAGATTAATGCCATATCTAAATTCAAGCCATGATTGAAGCTCAATAATTTTTAAAGAATCTTTAACTAAACTAGATATTTTATCATCTACTTTTATTTTTTTTCCAGTAAAGAAGATTTTTTAACTTATCTACTATATTTAATTCTATTGATTCGAAATTAATCAATCCGTCATTTTCTCCTGCCTCAATTAATCTTATTTTCTTTAAATCCTTTTCATGATTTTCATCTTTTTTGTTTCTTAAAAATTTCTCTTCTTTCATTTTAGATAAAATAATATTCTTAATCACAATTCGATCTATTTTCCCAGTATATGTTATAGGAAACCTCTTGAGAGAAAAACATAATTCGGCACACAATAAATACTTATCGGTGGGATTATTGAATTAACATATTTTCTAATTTTCTTTATAGAATCACTCGTTTCAAAGACTATGGCTACATTATCCCAGGCCGAAACAGATGAAGGAAAACCAAGAACACATATGCGATATTTATTATAAAGTATTTCATATTGAGAAATATTTACATTAAACCCTCTTATTTTTAGTCGATCTTCTTTCCTCCCAGTTAAAAAGAGATTCCCCTTTTTATCAAGATGTCCCATATCTCCCGTGGCCACTGATTTAGAAAAAGATGATGATAAATTTTCTCCACCAAAAAAAATTTCTCCTTTTTTTATCCAGATTTTTGTACCAAATATTGGTTTACCAACATTAATAGCATTATTCCTCATTTTAAGATCACTAGAAGAAAAAGTTCTAAAAGTATTTCCTCCTTCTGTCATCCCATATGAAATAATCAATTTTTCTACATGTTTATTCAATCTAATCAAAAAAGAATTAGGGGCATGAAAAAATAAATGAGCAGTTAGTTTAAGAAAAATATTTTTTCTTTCAATCTCTTTTAAAATAGAATTCCAATCTACAAAAGATAAATAACTAATTTTTTTCCTTACAATTTCTTTTATGTAATTGGACTTTGGTTGAAAACGATTAATATATTTTATGTCTAAAGCAAAATGACAAGCCCAAATAAACTCTCTAAAACTAAGTTTCCAAGCCAAAGAAACCGAATTTGTTAAAACGGTTTTTTTATTAATTCCATGCGCTTTGGCATCTGCAAGAGCACAATTTATCACCCTTTTATTAGTCCATTGTATTGGCTTGGGTTGTCCTGTTGAACCACTTGTAAAAAAAATAGCACAAATATCTTCTACTAGATTAATATCTTTACAAATTTTTTTAACTTCTTTTTTGTATTTATTAGTAGCACTAGCATCAAATAAGACGATTGGGATCTTCTTTTTATTAGCTGCTAATATCTTAATAAAAGTCCCTAACAGTTCCTGTCTGCTATTTTCGCAAACATCAATATAACAAATTGATTCTTTAATGATTTTTTTATCAGCTTCCTTTTTCCAATCATTAATTTTACACAATTCATACAAATTTTTAGAATTTGAATATAACATATATTTTAATTTTACTATAAAAATTTTAAGAATAAAAGGTCCATCATTTTTAGTTGATGGACCTCTTTTAATCTTGTAAGAAAAAAAGTTTTTTAATTTCAATTTCTTTCTCCAAATATAATGGATCAAAAGGATCTCTTGGAAAAAGAAGTGAAATATCTATTACACTAAATATTCTAGTAGGATTACCAGATAAAATAATCACTTTTTCAGAGAGATTTATAGCTTCATGAATTGAATGTGTAATAAAAACTATTGTTTTTTTACACTTTAACCAAATATTAGTTAACTCCAAATTCAATTCTTCTCTAGTAATCTCATCTAACAAACCAAATGGTTCATCCATTAACAAAAGATCTGAATCAGTCACTAATGCCCTTGCTAGAGAGACTCTCTGTTTCATTCCTCCTGAAAGATGTTCAGGCAAATAATCTTTAAAACTTTGCAATCCCACAAGACTAATTGCCCAATTTACTCTTTCATTGATTTCTTCCTTGGAATATTTTTTAATTTCCAAAGGAAGAGCTATATTTTCAAAAGAACTAAACCAAGGGAGGAGATTCGGTTCCTGGAAAACAAAACCAATCTTATTCTCCTCCTTTATTTTTACTTCACCAGCCGTAAAATCTATCAATCCAGCAATTATTTTGAGAAGAGTTGTTTTCCCACAACCGCTTCTCCCTAAGATAGTTACAAATTCTTCTTTTTTGACTTTGAAAGAGATATCTCTAATAACTTCTCTTTTATAATAACTCTTCGACAAATTTTTAATTTCTAGCAATTTAATCACCTCCTAAAAATGTGTACGGCAAAACGTAATAAGAATTGCCGCACACTTGATTCTGATAGTTACCTCAAGAATTCATTCGTATATCCTTTTTCGTGATCAAAATCAGAAGATAACATTTTTGCTTCAACAAGAAGATTCATAGTTTCTTGCCACTTTTGAGGATCAATATAACCAATCCCATGATTTTTGGAAATCCGATTCACAGACAATCCGAGAACTCCTTTAATCATAGCAAGTCCCATGTCCTTATTGCTTTTGGGCTTTCTTTCAAGAAGAATTTCTAAAGCTTCTTCTGGATGTGAGATCGCATATTCTATTGATTTCAAAGAAGCGGTCACCACTCGTTGAACTAGCCCTGGATTTTCCTCGAAAATTTCGTCTCGAGTCACAATGCCTTGAGTAAGAATATTCATTCCAAAATCTTTAAACATAAAGTATCCAATTTTTTTCTCTGGATACTTATAGTTTAAAGTAGGAATAGCATCAAAGGCATAATTTATTGTCGCATCGGCTTCTCCGACTATAAACAATTTCAGGGACGACCCCGAGGTCAAAGATATTAATCTTATCTTCTCAAAATCAACGTTGTTGATCTTGAGCATGGTCTTAAATCCTAAAAATTGAGCATTGGCCACTCTGGAAGCAACTTTCTTTCCTTCTAAATCTTTTAGAGACTTTATCCCCAAATTCCCATCAAAAACAATACATGATGGAGTACTATTGAAGATAGCTGCAACAACTTTAATAGGATATCCTTTTTCTCGAGCTACCATCGCATTTGTAATGCTAGCAAACCCAAAAGATCTTTCTCCTCCTGCCACTAGTTGAATGGTATTCGCCGACCCTAATCCGGATATAAACTTAACATCCAAATTTTGCTCAGCATAAAAGCCTTTACGTTCACCCAAAAGATAAGCGGCGTAGTCTGCTGATAAAAGCTTCCAACTTAATTGGATTTCTACTTTTTCCTTTTGAACCTCAGCGGCTTCAGCAAAAAATCCAATTCCCAAAAACACAATACAAATCCAACCAATTAAAAAACAATATTTCTTCATCTCGCCTTCCTCCTTTTTTTTGTTTTAGATTTTTAGATTAAACTTGCCAATATATAACCTTTTTTTCAATCTGCAAAACCATGTGATAAATCAAATAGCTTATTATTGATAGAAAAAAAATAGCAGCAAATTCTAATGGAATTTCAAGTTCATTATCAGCCATAATAACCAAATGACCGATCCCTTTTTCTGAACTCACGAACTCACCCACAATTGCCCCAATAAAACTTAAAGTAATAGCCGTCTTTAATCCTGCAAAGAAAAAACTCATAGCAGAATAAACTCTTACTTTAAAAAATATCTGGAATTTATTTGCTCCATAAATCTTTAACAATTCCAGGGTTTCTTCTTTCACAGATCTAAATCCAGTGTTCAAATTGACAACCAATGGAAAGAAGCTGAGCATAGCAGCAATAACGACCTTAGACATCAATCCAACCCCGAACCAAATAATAAGAATCGGAGCTATCACAAGTATCGGTATTGTTTGGGAAAAAACAATTATGGGATAAAAAATTTCTTCACAAAATTTGTTATAGACCATTGCAATTGACAACGTAATCGCGACTACCGCACCTAAACAACAACCTAACAAGGCTGTATAAAAAGTAATCAGAATATTGCTAAATATATAATTAAAATTATTAATTAGCTCACTGAACATTTCAAAAAGATGAGGCAGAATTAGGCTGTTTATGTCAAAAATCCAAATGAAAGTTTCCCAAGCAAAAACAAAAATAATCAAAACAATTATTAGTTTTTGCACCTTTTTAACAATGTCTTTTATCTTTAAAAAGACCATTCTTCTCCTCCTCTCACTATTTATTTTTTTTTAAAGGACTTCTATCTATCTTAATATAAAACTATAGCATAATTATAAAAAAAGCAAGAAGCATCTTCTTACTTTCAATTTATTTCTTTCAAAATAATATTATAATTATTCTCTATATAATTTCACATCTATTTAATTATCCCTATCACAAATTAAACGATTTATTTCTTCGCGAAAATATGAACAATCAAATATATTTATTATTTCAAAACAATTATTTTTTAATTCAATGCTTGGAAGATTGTTGCATACCTTTAATGCTGACTCTTTGTTTCCAAAACGAAAAGCTACAGAAACTCTCCATTGATATTGAGAATTAACTAATTTTTCATCATCCGACCATTCTTTAAAATTAACTACTTTTTTATTAAATAAATTTTGATCATTTGCATATTTTTCTAATTCATTACAAATATCAGTACACCAAAGTTCTGGTATAGAAAGATTATTTGATTCCATAAAATTAAGACATGATTGAGGTAATTTATCAGGACATATATCTGCTAGGTCTCCTCTTCTTAATAAATAATTAAATCCTTGCTCTTCTGAATATGCTTCGTCTAATTTATTTAAAGAATCTTGTTTATTCTTTTCCTGGATATTTAATTCGCTAATAAATTTTTTAGCTAAATTATAATCATCTTCATTTTTAGTTTTTCTAACCTTGTAAATAAAGTAATCAATTATTTTTTTATGAACAGATGTAATCCTATCCTCTCCAGTAATTAGATCTATTTCTTCCGAGTATTTCAAATTATCAATCTCATTAATTAATTCTTCTTCAGTCATCCTACTAACATCTTCAAGGCATTTTGCTTTAACTACTTCTTCTGAAATATCGGAAGAAGTATCTATGGGAATATCTGTGGGAATATCTGTGTTTTGCCAATCAAAAACCAATATTATTCCAATAGTAATTGTTAAAAATACTATAATTAATCCGAATAGAAAAATCTTTTTATTTAATAAATTCATATTTATTTAATAATTACCATGAGAACCATGAGAACCATGAGAACCGTGAGAACCATGAGAACCGTGAGAACTGTGAGAACCATGAGAACCATGAGAACCGTGAGAACCATGAGAACCGTGAGAACTGTGAGAACCGTGAGAAGCATGAGAACCGTGAGAACTGTGAGAACCGTGAGAAGCATGAGAACAAGCAGCTGAAGTTGGGTCTGGTTTCATTACACTAGCCAAACCAATTCCTAAAGCCAAAAAACTCATAGCAATTTTAGCCACTTTCTTTTTATTTATTCTTCCTTCTTCACTCGTTAAGAATAACTTAATATCTCTTTTAATTTGAGGTAGTTTAGTTTTTTCTCATTTATACTTTTATTATATCAGTTTTTTATTAAAAAACCGAATTATTTTTATGTGGATAACTTTATTCCTTAAGCCAAGATTCTAAAATAAGTTTTATTTTTTTATTTTCTAATCTTTCAAACAATAAATCTAAGATAGCCATATTTATTTGACAACGCTCATTATTTGGCATTTGACCAAAAATATTACCTTGTTCAGAATAATTATAAATTGGACAAACTCCACAATAAGATTTATAAACACAATCATTACAATGAGGTAGCCCATCTAAACAAGAGGCCATACACATTGTTCTAACTATTGGATTACTAACTATCTCTTTATATATATTTTCACTAACATTGCCTAAACGAAAACTCTCATCATTCATCATACTCAACATTCTCCCTTCATCACAAGTATAAACGTCACCATTGTAATTATAAGCCAACTGACCAATACCTGCTCCACAAGGTGAACGAAAATCTAAATGATTAGGATCTCTTTTGGTTAAAATCTTAGTTAAAAAAGTAACTGCTGTTTT
>FUWD013023892.1_pt1 | contig 12942 bp, 15 predicted proteins | sample 1063281 | NCBI WGS metagenome assembly FUWD01 (sample SAMEA79048168, study PRJEB19326) | metagenome | biome: marine
GACCACCTCAATAATGCTATGAGACAAGTTGAAAAACCTTATCATCAAGCGATTAATTATATTTTTGCTACTGCCATTGAGCAACTTACCGGAGTGGCTGTTTTGGACGGATTGATGAAAGGATTGGTAAGAATACTGATCGTAGACGATCTTGGGACAAGAACCATTGATGGCATGACCGCCCTCAATTACAGCAGAAAATATCTTTCCTTCATGAGTTCAAGTGAACTTGAATCCAAATTCAAGGCTTTCAAAAAGGAGCACATGGAAGATCAGGAGAAAGAAACCAATCTTTCCGAGTTCATTTTTAAATCACCAGAATTTGAAAACATTGATATTGTCTTCTTTAACCGCTGGCATTTCTCAGAGGATGAGTTCATGGTTCCTGTTCTTCTGAGAAAAAAAACAATTTTAAGCAAACAGGAACAAAGAAAGACCAATCAGAATCCTGAGTACATTGAAAAACAAATTGAAAGTGAAAAGAATTCTATTAAAGAAGCAGAAAAAAACTTAAAGACCGTCCTTAAGGAAATTGAAAAGATGGAAAAAGGAAGGTATCAGGAGGAGGAGGAATATCAAACCCTACGCAGTTCTCAGAAACGGATTCAAAATGATATCTCAAAAAGAAAGAATCGTCTCAAAACACTTGAAAAACCTGTGAAACAAACGGACCAGGCCGTCGTCATTAAATTTGACCTCTATGAGACCTTCAAAGAAAAGCAGTCATTCATGGACAGGTTGGGGGACAAAGTAGGCGACTGGGGGTTGGATTCATTATGGGAAAAACATATGAATCCTGATGATCGTTTCAGTTTCAAAAAACTACACCAGATGTCAGGAATTTCCAAAGAATGGATTGCCTTAAATAAGGAGTATAACAGTTCCAAACTCTTCACGGAAAGATTGAAGGATCAATTGAATGAATATGCAGGAAAATATGGGATGTTGGTCAAAGAATCTAGATCACGTGCAGCAGGACCTGGAAGCTATCAACCGATGCTAGATGATCATATTATGGATTCTTTGGAACTGGCTGTGATCAATTGTGAAATTTTAAACCGCATTGAAAAATCAAGAGAAAGCGCAGAAAACAATCTTTGAGCTTTTCCCTGACTCAAAAGGCACTTACGCCCTTCTTCTTTCCAATCGGAATCCCAAAAATAACCATCGGCAAAAGAGGAACCACGCTATTTCCTCCTGGATACCTGATTTATATCGGAAGTGCTTTCGGTCCAGGTGGTTTGAAAGGGCGGATTTCACATCACCTCCGCATACAAAAACACCCCCATTGGCATCTCGATTATCTGCGTCAATCTATTCCATTAAGCCAAATCTGGTATTCTGAGAACAAATTGGTTTTGGAACACCATTGGGCCTCAATCATGTCTCACTGGGATGGAATCAGCATTCCAATGAAAAAGTTTGGTGCCTCAGACTGTAAATGCTCCACCCATCTCTTTCACCTCAATCAACCTCTGGAATTCAATGAATTCCAGAAAAAACATTCTGATATTTTGAAACAGCCCAATGATCTTAAGCAGGTAATTATTTGAATCGAAATGAAAATCCCAGAGTGATCTTCACTCTCTGGATTTGGTGAAGTGGTCCAGTATTTCCTGTTTCTGATTTCTCAATTGAAGAATCCATTCCACTATTTCCCTGACTGCACCATGGCCCCCAGAAGCACTTGAGGTATAAAGACTGGATGCTTTGACTTCAGGGCGTGCATTCTGAACAGCTATTGGCAGTCCCACTCTGCGTAATACAGGAATATCGAGGAGATCGTCTCCAATATATGCAATTTGACTTTCTCTGAGTTGATGTTTATCCAGCAACTGTTCCAGAGCTTCTTCCTTCCAAAAAAAACCTTGGCATATTTCATCAAATTTTAATTCCTCAGCTCTTCTCTTAACAACACCAGATTTACGTCCTGTGATAATTCCTGCGATCAAACCTGCCTGTCGAATCATGGCTATGCCCAAACCATCTTGGACATCAAAACGTTTGTATTCTCCTTCTATTCCATCAAGGATGATTCCGCCATCAGTCAGCACTCCATCCACATCGCAAAGAAACATTTTTAGACGTTTCGCAATTTCAACTGTTTCGTGAAATGAGGCCAATGGTGTAATAGGTGTTTTGATTACAAAGAAGGCCGAAACCCATCCTTAGAATATATTGTTTTTAAAAATAATATTAAGAAATACCAAATAAATGGAGCAAGTATCGCTTAAAATATCTACACAGATTTAGTATTATGTTTAAGTGAAATTGACGAAGCAGTATTAAATTATCCTGAAGGAATAAAATAATCGAAAATTGCTTATTTGGTACAATTTCTTTTAACATTGCACCCCATTCAATCAGATGAAACATCAAACCATTTTCTCATCTCTTCAACGAATGATTCAAAACCTTCAAGGTGAAGCATGTTGGGTCCATCACTAGGAGCATTATCAGGATCATTATGAACTTCAGCAAAAACGACATCGGCACCACATACCATTCCACATCGCATCATATATTTTGCAAATGAACGATCACCCCCACTCTTATCTCCTTGTAATCCTGGCATCTGGACGCTGTGAGTAGCATCAATCGCCACCGGACATCCAAATTTTTTCATGATTGGTATAGACCTGAAATCAACTACCAAATTATTGTAGCCAAAAGTCGTTCCTCGCTCAGTTAAAATGATTTGTTTGCATCCAAAGGAAATTAGTTTTTCTTTTACATTTTCCATTTCTTGTGGTGACAGGAATTGTCCTTTTTTAACATTAATTGGCTTTCCTGTTTCAGCAGCGGCTTTTAGCAAATCAGTTTGCCTGCACAAAAATGCAGGTATTTGTAGAATATCAACAATACTTAAATTTCTTGGTTGATCGGATTCGTGGACATCGGTTAAAATTTCTAAATTGAAATTCTTTTTAATTTTTCAAATCCTTCAATTGCATTGGAAGCACCTCTGAAGCCTTTTAGACTGCTGCGATTCGCTTTGTCAAAGCTCGACTTATAGACAAAATTAACATCATATTTTTCGCAAATTGATATTAGTTTTTCTGCAATTCTTGCTGCATGGCTATACCCCTCCCAGACACAAGGGCCAGCAATTAGGGATGGTTTCTTATAAATATGATTATAAAAATTAGACACTTCCACCTACTGTTTTGCGAATGATGTCATCATGATTAAATTCAGCCCAATACAATTCAAAGGCCACTCCATCTTCTATTCCTTCAAATTGATGAACAAAACCAGGTTTTACACGAGTAAAATCACCAGGTGCTAAAATTGTTTCGTCTATTAGATCAGATTGATCATTCTGCCACACTCGGACAAGCATTTTCCCACTTTCACAAAAAAATCCGTTCCATTTGTATTTGTGATAATGTTCAGAGCATTTGTATCCTGATTTAAAACTGATTCGATGAAACTCCAAAACACTATTTGAATGGACGAGTTCTGTTTCACCCCAAATTTTTCCAGCTTTCATAAATACCTCTTTTAATTTATTTTGAGTTTCTTCCTCTTTTGGGTTCATAAGATTTTAGATGAAATATTAATTTTGATTAAGTTCATTTTCAAAAAATCATTGAATCCCTCAACTGTTAATCATTAAGTTGATTGGACTAATTTATTAATAAATTTCAGATCTTCTGGATTATCAACAGATAAATGTTTATATGATGTGGAAAATGTTCTGATACAGTAACCGGCCTCAAGGAATCTTAGTTGTTCTAACTTTTCTAAATTCTCTAATCTTCCTGAAGGAATCGAATCAAAGTTTTTCAAGATATCCCGACGAAACCCATAAATACCATGATGCCCCCAGAATTCAGTAACGTCTAACCATTCCGTTAATTTTCTGTCTCGGATATAAGGAACCGGACTTCTAGAAAAATAAAGTGCTTCTCCTTGATGCCCACATACAACCTTTACTACTGATGCATCACTAAGTTGTTCCGTTGTCTGTATTTGCCAAATCGGTGTTGATATATCAGCTTCTGTATTGACCAATTTCTGAATGATTCCATCAATCAGTTTGGGTTCTACTACTGGCTGATCTGCCTGGACATTGATGATTATACCTCCAGGCAGTTGATCAATCACTGAAGCAATTCTTGCAGTACCGGATGAGCATTCAGGATCACTCATCAAGGCTTTTGCACCTGTTGACCCAACTGATTCAAAGACTTCTTCATTGTCAGTGATCACAAAGACTTTTGTGACCAATTCTGCCTTTTGGCTGCGTTCGATGACATGATGCAGCATTGGCTTTCCATTGATCTCCAAAAGGACTTTTCTCGGCAATCGGGTGGAGCCAATGCGAGCGGGTATTGCAACAACAGCCTGATCAGATGGATCTAATGGGAGAATTTTCATGGAAGAACGAGTCACCAGGATTCAAACCCCATTTGCTTTTGCCCAAGAGGAGACAGATCTTCTGATATGGCACGGCCTATAAAATCTTTTTCATAATCTTCTGCAGCAAAATCAGGAGAGCTTCTTCCTTCAAGAAAGCAGGGTTTTTGCCTTTCAAGATAATTTTGGTTTCTGTCACACCATGGGGCTGCACCTATGTATATCACGCTGCTCATTTGATCACCATGATGGATCTCTTCAACTCCATGAATCACGTCACTGTGCCACCAAACCGTATCACCCGGTTCGACTTCTGGAATGCTGACCAACCCTCTTAACAGGAGGGAATGCCATTCATCGGTTACCGCCTGGGCCTTTCCGGGTTCGGCTCCACAGAGGATTTCTTCAGGAACATCTTCCAGCATCGGACGCATCAAAACATAAGCAATCGTGTCAATGCAGGGAATCAGTTGCAAAGTCCCATCACCGGGGCCCTGACGACTTAAAGCGGTCCAACCCTGCCATGTCCTGAATGCACGACAGACCGCTGGTGAGTCGATTCCTTCAACCTTTGACCGATGGACTCCTGAGTAGGGATCATACTCTTCCCACTTTGTTTCAAAGAGGCTCCTGTAGGTTTTTCTGTAGGCTGGGTCTAACCACCGCTCTACCGAGCCTGAATCCATGTGCGGAGACAATCCTAGACTTTGATCGCCTGGTTGTCGCATTCGGATTCTATCGGCATAAGTACATTCCCGGTCCGGATGAAAATATTGTGTACCATGGGACTGAAAATCCCAGATCCGGTTGAGGAACGATCTGGTTTTAGCCATTGATTCATCCTGGCGGGCTTCAATTTGGGCTTTTGACCAGTAAATCCCGTAAATTTGCGGACGATCAGATTTAAGATCACTAAAATAACGGTCAAGCCCCTCTTTCTGTTTTGAGAAATAATCATTCTCTTCAACATACTCTTCCAGACTTTGGAACCATTCATTAGCTTTCTGTTTTGGAAATACCTCTCGAACAACTATCGCTCCAGAATTCTTTATTTCCTGAACTAGATCTTCGCTGACCTTCCCGCTAAGTATCTCGGAACATTTCAGCTCAGGTATAATACGTCGACCTCCAGACTTTTTGTCTTCGATGATCTCGATTTTTTCAAGGATCTTTTGCTTTAATATTTTGATTTTTTTTTCAAAATATGGGTGTTTTTGTCGAAAATCTTGTTTCAGCAAAACCGTATTTTCACAAATCTGGTCTAGATCGATTTTCGCCATATCTTGTTCAAGACAATGATGTGTAGTGGATACTATAAAAAGAAAGGAATCAACCAGGTTTGTAGACCCTGTTCGCTTCAGGATCCTCATAATTTGGCGCTAAATCCAACAGCTCTTTCCAGGCGTCATCACAGATTGGATGATTCGCCCAATCCAGGGTCTTTTGAATATGATCCGGTTGACTGATACCGCATATGGTTGAGGCTGTCTTTGTTGAATTCATAGAAAATTGAAGTGCTGCTGCGCCCAAAGGAATTTGGTAACGATTGCAGATACCTTCAATTATTTTGACAGGTTCGAGCATTTCATCACTTGCTTCCATGTAGGCCATTCTCCGGCAAGATTCACTTCCTTTGGCCAGAACTCCACTTGAGTAGGGTGCAGCGTTCAATACGGTGACGTTCCTTTCAAAGGCCTGATCGATCAGTTTCTCAGCATTTCGATTGATTAATGTAAATCGGTTGTGTGTGATCACTGCATCAAAATCCCAGTCTTTGAGAAGTTTCAGCATCACTTCGATCTTGCCTGCAGCCAATCCGACCGCTTCAACCAGTCCTTCTTCCTTCATTTTAAAAAGAGCTTCGAGAGATCCTTTAACACCGCGTATTTGTTCAAGATTTTCGGCATATTCAGGGTCATGCAAATGTACTAATTGAAGGCGCTCCAAACCCAAGGCCTTGAGGCTTTCCTCAAGGGATATTCTGGCTCTTTCACCATCGAACCTGTTGGTTTCCATGTTACGGTCCAACTTTGTTGAAATAACAAAACCTTCAGGAATCCCACCATTTTCCTTTATGGCCTGACCAATCCGTTCCTCACTTCGTCCAAATCCGTAGTTTCTCGAGGTATCAAGAAACTGAACGGGCCCTTTGAAAATTTCGAGAAGGGTTTCTCTCGCCTGCTTTTCGCTGACATCATATCCGTATGTATCCGGCATCCCCCCCAAGGCTGTTGCACCAAAACAAAGGCTTGGGATTTTCAGCTTTGTCGACCCAACATTTGAATAAGATAATTCCGTTTTCATGGTCCTATATTTTTTGACTCATATGAGAGATGGTCCCAATTAACTGACCATATATGTTCTGAAATATGTAGGTTGAAATCAAATCGAATCCATTTATCTTATTATGATATTCAAAATTTTATCAGGACTGAACAAATCAAGTCCTGATTTGAAAGACCTTAATCCAGCCAAATCAAACGCAATCCAGCCGCCAGGAAAGCAAATAAAACTAAGTTACGGAAAATTTCAGCAGAAAGCCTGTGCCTGATTCGTTCACCTACAAGAAAACCCAGTAAAGTGGGAACAATGCAGAAAATGGATAAAAGGCCCAATTCAAACGTCACCATACCGTTGATGATGAATCCGATTAAAAGAGGAACACTCCCAACACTGAAAAGAAACCCTGATGCTGTGATGAATGTTTCCCGATCTGCGTTTTTGCCGATAAGATAGATGACCAACGGAGGAGCCCAAATCGATGTGAGCCCCCCCATCATTCCAGATAACATTCCAAAAAAAACCTGTGAAAAAGCATCGCCTTTTTCTGGAAGTCGATAATTGGGGAAAGTCAACGAACTGAAACAGAAAATGCAAATAGCGATACCTATAACCATCCTTATTTGATCCGAATCCAAACGGGCAGTAAATACGGTGGTGAAAGCCAAACTGAAAAAAATTGCAACTGCCATCCAGCGAAATTGAAATGCCACTGTTTTACGGTTTTGGGCTCCAAAAAACTGTCTGAAATTAGTCACAAGAATTGGAAATACGACCAGCGCCAGAGCAATTTTTGGAGGAAGAAATAAGGCCATCACCGTTACGGATGCAGTTGGCAATCCAATTCCAAGTGTACCTTTGATGGTACCGGCCAGCAGGAAAGTCAAACCCACCATGAGACCAGCAAACCAGTAATTTATATCAATCGCCCCATCCAACATCGATCATCGCTTGTGCTGTTTAAATATATGCTTTGCTTCGAACCGATTTGCATACCATTAAAATACATTTATCCTGTTTAAAACAATCAACTGGAATTGAAGTGGCACACACTATTACCAAGACGTCCATTATTTATTTTAATTTTCTCCTAAATTTCTGACTTTCGTTCTCAATCAAAACTAAATGCAGTATTCCTCCCGTTTCCTTTGGATGGGTGTATCAAGTTGGATTCTCTTCGCGTTTTTGAGTGCCCTCACCAAACTTTTTCGTGCGGAATTAGATCCTTTATCTCTTGTCATTCCCTGGATTGGGATGAATGCAATTGTGGCAGGATTCTATATTATTTCACGAAAAGGTTGGCAAGGATTCAAGACACGCATTTTGAAAATCCACATCATTCGTGGAATTTTGGTTTTCTTTCCCTTTTTGATTGGGGTTTATGCCATCCGGCATTTACCCCTTGGTCAGTTCATGTCACTGGTTAATCTGTCTCCAATCATTCTGACTTTTTTCGCATTAACCTGGCTGAAAGAAACAGTAAGCCGTAAACAATGGATCTCCCTATTATTTGGATTCACAGGAATGTTGATCTGTATCCGACCCCAGTTCAATTTCATCTCACTGCTTGCACTTGCCCCTTTACTTGACGCCATTTCGATTGCTTTTGGCAATGCTTTGATTCGACGTTTTCCTGAGGAACCTACTATGAATTGGGTTTTTTATCAGGAAGCTTTGGGATTTCTCAGTGGAATTATTCTTTGGATGTTTCTTGATCTTCCTTTTGCGAATCTGGAGGATTTAAAGGCCATTCCAATTTTTGTCGTGGTTGATATTCTTGCCATGGCCATGAACTATCATGCGTTCCGCAAAGTACACGCAGCGACTCTTTCCCCGTGGTTTTATGTCCAAATCCCGGCAGCAGCTCTGATCGGCTTTGTTATGTTCGATGAAATACCCCATTGGACCGTTTTTACTGGGGGATTTCTGATTATTTTTGGTGGCTTATTGAGCAGCCTAAGGCTCAAAAAAGAAATCTAAATCTAGGAGTTACAGAGCAGATTCTTCAGGATCCTGGTAGGCGTAGTTAAGCGTTGCCGGCTGAGGACTTTTTAAAGGGGACCAATGTTCACTTATGATTTTATAGTTTCCTCCTTCATTAACCAAAAAAAGTTCCTTCATTCCAATGTCGATAATATTTGAGGAAGAGTAATCCTGGACGAATCGTACATGTACAACATCTTTACTTTCAAGAATTGAAAGATCACTAACATGAATTTTTCTTTGTTCTATTTTTTTATTTAAGATTCTTTTCCGATAAGACCAGCTTTTATAATTTGATTTGGCCGTCCTGAAATTTTCTGAGTAATAACTTAGGTAAAGTTCTACATCATCAGATTCCCAGGATCTTCTCCATTGTTCCACAAATGCCAATAAAGCCTGTTGTCTTTGGTTTCGTTCAGGGAAGGATATGAAACGGACTTCTTCTTCGATGATCACAGGAGTAGATGCCAATTTCACAAATTTACTCAATCCGAGAAGGTCGGGGTTACTGACGGAAATACAGCCTCTTGTGGCAACGGGTTTTCCTTCTGAAGTGCCATGAATCCAGATTCCATCACCATTTTTTCCATAAAGCACAAGGTCCAGATAATTTGGATAAGTCAGCTCGAACGATCCCACCCCGTAGACATTAGCAGCCTTGCCAAAATATTCTGCCAATTCCAAACCCGACCACGACTTGAAAAGCCAATACACTCCATTGGGGGTTTTAAGATCCCCCTCCCTAAGTTTATCACCTGATTTTTTCCCAGTCGTACATGGATAACTTTTGATTAAGTCCCACTCGTTCTGAAACTGATAAACCAAAAGCCTGCAATAAGATTTATCTACGATCAGCACCGTTGAGCCAGGGTAGTCAAAAAATATTAATGACGATGGCACAAGTTCATCAGCCTGAAGACAAGACAGATTAAAGATAAATAAAGTTATAAAGAAGTATCTTTTCAATAATTGCATTTTAAATGACAAGGAAGATGAGCTTAGAGCCCAATTACCATTAAACCGGTTGGTTCACTGAGGCTAATTTCTTCTTATAAAGCCACAGAACTACACTCACTATCATGGCTATGGGAAGAATAATCAATATAAGTGTGGTGATATAAAAAGCCCACAATGTTTCTTCTGTTCCAGAAAAACAGACTGCGCAGGCTTTTAATGCGGAAGGTAATACTAAGAAAAGACCAAAAAACCCAATTGTTTTATAATAGTTTTTTTTCAATGATTCCTTCATTTATCAAATTGATTCTTTAGGATCACCCATATTAAACCAAATATACCAAGGCGTACAACAAAGGCCAGATTCCCACCACAAAATACCATAGTATATGAATAGGAAGCAGACTTTCAGAAATACGGCCCTGGTGTTGAGTCCGATGGAAAAGACTTATTCCATATCCCATCGCCAGCAGAGCTGCCAACACATGGACACTATGGGCTCCAATGATGAGGTAGAACATGGCGCCATAAATACTTGAGCTGAGTGTCATGCCGTATTGTAAAAGCTGAATCCATTCATAGCCTTGTAACAAAAGAAAAAAAGCTCCGAGAGTGATTGCACCCAGATGAAATCTGTAAGCCTGGGTTTGTTTTTGCTGCTGGAGCAGATTTCTCGACTTGTAGACAGCAAACGCACTTAGAATTAAGAGGAAGGTATTAAATGCTGTTGCTTCAATAGGAAGGCGGGGTTGTCCCCAGGGAGGCCACTCATCAAGTCCAGCTCTAATAATGAGGTAGGCACTAATCAATGACGAAAAAAACATTACTTCCGTAATGATGAAAACGACCATTCCAAAAACCGCACTTGGAACAATCGGCCTTCGCCTCGGCCTGTTTCCTACCTCTAGCTCACCTGCAACCAGCAAATAATGCAAAGGCACGATTTTCATAGACGCTGTTCAATGCACGTTTTGTCTTCAATGCAATCCTTCCACTGCTGTCCGGAAGTTTTCATGACGTCAGCGGCTGTTCCAAAGAAAAACACCCCGAGAAGAACCACACATATGATGAGTAGGTACCAGATTAGTTTTTTTTCAAATCTAAGATGCATGAAATTAGCAGCGACCATGAAGGTTTTGATCAAAGCTATTCCAAAAGCAGTCAATACCGTAAACCAAGGAATTTCCAGCATTGGTCCAGCCACACTGATCGCCAGGAGGATCAGTAGCCAGAACCAAATCTTTACATAATTGGGATGCGCATGAGATTCACTCACAATGGGTCCTCAAAAAAGATTAAAAATTTGCAATGTAGAGAATGGGAAAGAGGAAGATCCAAACAATATCGACAAAATGCCAGTAGATCCCAATCAACTCAACTCTTTGTAGATTGTAATTTTTTCGTACATCAAAAGATATTATTGCCATGATCACCATCCCACCGAATACATGTAAAGCATGTAGCCCAGTGGCAGTGTAATAAAACGACCAAAAGATATTATCCGTCAGTGTGTGCCCGTGCAGGATCTTAGTCGAATATTCATAAGTCTTCACAAGAATGAAAACCAATCCACCACCGATCGTGAACCAAATGTAGCGAAATGAAGCAGCAGTATCACCACGTTCTGCAGCAGCATGTGCCAGCACAATGGTCAAACTTGAGGTAAGTAGAACGAAAGTATTAAACGCACCTGCAGTTGTACTAGTCATCGATGCATCTTCAAATCCAGGGGCATTGTTGAATTTGAAAAGCAGGAAGCACATGATCAGGCCTCCGAAGATAAAAAATCTCAGAGGCCATCAGCCACCAAACGGCAAGTCTTCCCGTGGGAATGCCTGTAGCCGTGCGATGGGTGGCAATGGGTCCGTGTGTAGACATTTTTGATCCTTAGCTAATTGTTGGAAACTTTTTTTCAAACATTGGATTTAGGGGGAATATGCTGTGGCCAATAATCTTCATCATGACCTGGCACACTGTATTCGTAGGGCCCTCGATAAACAGTTGGCATTTCAGCGAAATTGCCATGGGGAGGAGGCGAAGGAATCGTCCATTCCAATGTGGTAGCACGCCATGGATTCATAGGTGCTTTCTTGCCTTTGAAGATGCTGTTGAAAAAATTGTAAATGAAGACAAATTGAAACAGCAGCATGATCACCATAGAAACTGTTGCGAAAATTCTTATTCCTTGGAGATCTGGAGAAGCCAAGTCAGGATATTGTGTGTAATCCGCAATCCTTCGATGCTGACCTGCCATTCCAACCAGGAACAGTGGCAGAAACAAACCATTGAAAGGAATTATGGTTCCCCAGAAATGAATTTTATTGAGGGTTTCATCCAACATCCTGCCAAACATTTTAGGAAACCAAAACGTTATGGCGGCAAACATACCGATGATGGTGATCGGGAAAAAGGTGTAGTGAAAATGGGCAACGACAAAATAGCTGTCATGAAAATAAATATCCATGGCACTGGAACCCAGATAAATTCCAGTCACTCCACCAATTAAAAATGAAACCAGAAAACTCAATGCCCAAAGCATAGGAGTCGAGAATTCAATCGATCCTCCATATAAAGTAGCGATATAGGAAAACACCATCTCCGCAATAGGTATTGAGATCAGAATTGTTGTAATTACAAAGACATTTGCCATTCTGGGATCAATGCCAGCAATAAACTGGTGATGGGCCCATACAATAAAGGAAAGTCCTCCTGTACCAAATGCGGTGTAAAGGATGGTACGGTAGCCAAAAAGCTTCTTCCTGGAAAAGACCGTGATAATATCGGCCACAATCCCCATAGTCGGTAAGAGAACGACATAAACTTCAGGATGACCAAAAAACCAAAACAAGTGCTGCCACAACAAAGGATCACCTCCTCCGGAAGGCATAAAGAAAGAAGTGCCCAGACGCTGGTCAAAAAAGAGCATCACCGCTCCTGCCACCAAGGGCCCCACTGAGGACATAAAGAGGATCACGGCAATATTGATCATCCAAATCACTATAGGAATGTCCATCATCCCCATGCCAGGTGCTCTGGCATTCATGGTTGTAGTAATGAAATTTATTCCACCCAGTAAAAAGGCAACAATTTCAAGTGCAACCGCAAGCAACCACAATGATGCCCCCCAATTTGTCAGATTGTATTCTGCAGCCGCTGACAAAGGAGGATAGGAAGTCCAGGCACCTCCGAAACCACCTCCTTCCACGAAAAAAGAAAGAATCAGCACCAGGGCACTGACCAGAAAAACCTGATAGGACAACCGGTTGAGCCTTGGGAAAACCATATCATCACAGCCAATCATCAGTGGAATCATCCAGTTTCCAAAAGCGGCAATGAGAACTGGCATGGCAACCCAAAAGATCA
>FUWD010001248.1_pt1 | contig 12940 bp, 9 predicted proteins | sample 1063281 | NCBI WGS metagenome assembly FUWD01 (sample SAMEA79048168, study PRJEB19326) | metagenome | biome: marine
CATCGATGCTAAATTATTTTGCGCATCAGCATATCCACCTTTAGCAGATAGCTTTATCCAATTGAATGCTACCTCAACATTACGTTCAACCCCAACACCTAAAAAATACATAGATCCAAGATCATATTGAGATTTGGCATGACCTTTTTCTGCAGCCTTGGTTAAATATTCAATGCCTTTTGTGTCATCAATTTCAACACCTTTACCATTAATATATAGAAAACCTAGTGCGTTTATAGCATCTAAATCACCAAGTTTTGCAGCATATTCAAAGGCGGATTTTGCTTTTTTATAATCCTTTCCGGTGACTATAGTTCCATAATAATAGTCCTTTCCTCTTTGATACAAAGACAATTCAGCAGAAACTAAATTTGATATCAATATAGAAAGAATTAACAAATATTTCATAAGTACAAATTGTAAACTATAAATAATTTCAATTATAAAAATAACCAAATAATGGCAATCATAAGTGAACTTGGATTGCCAGCCATTATTATTTTAAAATGGGGTTTAAGGTTTTTATACTGTCAACTATAACATAATATGAAACGATGTATATTTACCCAAATTATTGTTTGATATATGCTTGCATTATTTTGCAAGAATCCTAAGATATAAAACATTAGGTAAATTACAAAAAAATATCTCGCAAAGCAACAAGATATGGTTATCATTATAATTTTATAAATTAACAAAGAGCAATTATGAAGCTAGAATCTATCGCCCTACATCAAGGATATAAATCTGAAGAAACTACAAAAGCTGCAGCCGTTCCTATTTATCAAACAACATCATATACGTTTGACAACACTCAGCATGGTGCAGATCTATTCGATCTTAAAGTACCGGGTAATATTTATACCCGTATTATGAATCCAACCACCGATGTATTGGAACAACGTATAAGCGCTATGGAAGGTGGAATTGGTGCACTAGCACTCGCTTCTGGTATGGCTGCAATTACTTACTCACTACAAAGCATCTGTGAAGTTGGTGATAACATTGTCAGCACCAGTCAGCTATATGGTGGTACTTACAACCTTTTTGCACATTCACTGCCAAGACAAGGGGTTGAGGCGCGTTTGATCGCGCATGATGATTATGAAGGCTTTGAAAAAGCTATAGATAATAAAACTAAAGCAGTATTTTGTGAATCTATCGGCAACCCCGCTGGTAATGTTGTGGATATTGCTAGGCTAGCTGAAATTGCTCATAATCATGGTGTGCCACTGATTGTTGATAATACTGTTGCTACGCCATATTTGTGTCGCCCTTTCGATCTTGGCGCCGACATTGTTGTGCATTCTCTTACCAAATATATTGGTGGACATGGGACCTCTATTGGTGGTGTGATTATTGATTCTGGAAAGTTTGATTGGGCTGCTAATAAAGAGCGCTTCCCAATGCTAAATGAACCAGACCCTTCTTATCATGGTGTTATTTATACAGAAGCGTTAGGTGAGGCTGCTTATATTGGTCGTTGCCGAGTTGTGCCATTAAGAAATACAGGTGCCGCTATCTCGCCAATGAATTCATTTCAAATCTTACAAGGACTAGAGACATTGAGTCTTCGTATGGATCGTCACTGTGAGAATGCTGAAAAGTTGGCGCAATATCTGCAAAATCATAATAAAGTAGAGTGGGTTAACTATGCAGCACTGCCAAATAGTCCTTATTTTGAGAGCTGCCAAAAAACCACAGGTGGTCAAGCCTCAGGTATTTTAAGCTTTGGTATTAAAGGTGGTATCGAAGCAGGTACGAAATTTATTGATGCTTTAGAAATGATTCTTCGTCTTGTTAACATTGGTGATGCTAAATCCTTAGCCTGTCATCCAGCCTCAACAACTCATCGCCAGCTTAACGAAGAAGAATTGGCCAGCGCAGGTGTTAGCTCTGACCTAATAAGAATATCGGTTGGTATTGAGCATATTGACGATATTATTGACGATGTTAGTCAGGCATTAGATAAGGCCTAATAAGTTAAAAATAGATCGCGCGCCTTGCTAAAGGTTTATATAAATTTAATTATATTCATTTTTTAAATATCAAGTTTATCTCTGTTAAAGAGATAAACATCAAGGTTATTTATAGCTTGGCGCTCAAGTATTATTTTATCAGTCGAAATAACGTACTATCTTATCAAGGTCTTCTCGCTCAGTACGATAACTGTTAATCAAATGGTCGGTGTCTTCATAACCTAAAGCCATGCCACAAATTAGCATTTGGTCATCACCATAATCCAACACCTCTCTGGCAATCTCTGGATATTCGGCCAAAGCTGCCTGTGGGCAGGTGCTCAAACCGTGCTCAGTGGCTGAGAGCATCACTGACTGTAAAAACATACCATAATCTAAGTAAGATCCAGTTTCCATAACTTTATCCATAAAGAATAGTAGCATCACCGGTGCATCAAAAGCGCGATAATTTGCCGCCCATTGATCCGTTTGACGTGCTCTATCTTCTCTAGAAATCTCTAGAGTTGAATACATTAACAACCCACAAGCCTTACGGCGCTCTTTGTATGCCCCTTGCCAATCTAGTGGATAGTACTGATAATCCATCTCACCCTTGGTGCCAGATCTAAAGGTTTCTTCCATTTTTTTACCAAGTTTCTGCTTGGTTTCACCGGTAATAACTGCCACTTGCCAAGGTTGGGTATTCACCCCTGAAGGGGCATTTTTTGCTTGTTCTAGAACGGCATTGATTAGATCAGTTGGTACAGCTTTATCTAAAAAAGCTCGTACCGATTTTCTATTCTCTAGTGCATTTTTAACATCCATATAACTCTCCTTAAAAGTTTTAACTTTGATTTAATCGTTTTTGCCAAAAAATCAAACCTTGAGTATTAAGGTTCACATCATTAGCGAGTTTTTTTCGCGCTGCTTCAAGATTTTCAATACCTCTGGCGGCCAATGAAACTAGTAAATTCTCCATCATTAATTCTTCAATCAGCATCTGTGCATCTTCCTTATCATGGTATGCAATAGCCAAATCAGTCATCATTTTAACGCCACTTTTAAGCTCATTAACCACCGCTATACTAGGACTTATAGCGCCAAAATGCGTGAGCATAATGCGTTGTGGTTGGTAGTCCATAATCCGATCAATGCTTTTAATCATCTCATCAGGATCAAACTGTACAGGTGTAGTTGTTGGGAAGATAAACACCTGGCCTGGCGTGTCAAAATCACGATAAGATAGACCAAAGGTGTCACCAGTAAACATAGAGCCACTATTTTGATCCCAAACACAAAAATGATGTCGAGCATGACCTGGCGTGTCTAGAAATTTAAGCTTTCTGCCGGATAAATCCACCTCAAAACCATCAGATGCTTCAATCACACGCATCTCATCAACCGGGACTATCTCGCCATACAGTCGAACAAATTTCTCCTCACCATACACAGCAATGGTACCAGCAATCAGCTTGGAAGGATCAATCAGGTGTCTAGCACCACGTGGATGCACTACCAATGAGGCGTTTTCGCAACGCTGCATAAGGCTGCCAGCACCACCAGCATGATCCAAATGCACATGGGTAGTAATGATGTACTTCACATGAGAAAAATCCAAGTTTTGTGTAATAAGTAATTTTTCAATATCTATCACGCTATGCGCTGTACCGGTTTCAATAATGGCAACCTGGTTGCCTTCTCTTAACAAGTAAACAGCCGCCACATCTTCGCTGATGTAGCAAGCATCAATAAGACTAATCCCCTGTCCTAGGTCGATAATCTCACTCATTAGCGCTCGTTAATTTTGTCTTTAATTTCATCTAAAATAGCTGGATCATCAATGGTTGAAGGCATCACATAGGATTCACCATCTACAATCTGACGCATGGTCTTTCTAAGAATCTTGCCAGAACGGGTTTTTGGCAGACGCTCAACAATTAAACTTTCTTTGTAACAAGCCACCGCGCCAATCTTCTCTCGCACCATTTGTACCAGATCTTGTTTAATCCCTTCTACATCGGCCTCAACACCAGCTTTAAGCACCACAAAACCTAGCGGCATTTGACCCTTAAGCTCATCAGAGCGACCCACCACTGCACATTCTGCAACGGCATCGTGCTTACCAACAATCTCTTCCATCTCACCAGTGGAGAGTCTGTGACCTGAGACGTTAATCACATCATCTGTACGACCCATAACAAATAGATAACCCTCTTCATCAATATAGCCACCATCACCACTGACATAAAAACCCGGAAAGGTTTCTAGATATCCCGATTTAAAGCGCTCTAAATCGCCCCAAATGTTGGTTAAAGAACTAGGTGGCATTGGTAATTTAACCGAAATATTACCCTGCACGCCGGCTGGTAATTCTTCGCCATTGTCATCAAGAATATGCACATCAAAACCTGGCGCTGGCACCGTAGAAGATCCCGGTTTAACTGGCATTAACTCCACACCTGCCATATTGGCTGAGATTGCCCAACCGGTTTCAGTCTGCCACCAATGGTCAATAACTGGAACCGTAAAATGAGCACTCAACCACTCATAAGTTGGAGGATCAAGACGCTCACCAGCAGCAAACAAATACTTTAGTGATGACAGGTTGTATTTTTTAATAAGCTCACCATTTGGATCTTCTTTCTTGATTGCACGATAAGCGGTTGGTGCAGTAAATAAAGCCTTAACTTGATACTGCTCAATCACGCGCCAAAATGCACCAGCATCTGGAGTCATAATTGGCTTACCTTCGTAAAATACCGTGGTGCAACCTTGTAGTAGTGGCGCGTAAACAATATAAGAGTGACCAACCACCCAGCCCACATCCGATGCTGAAAAGAACACATCCCCTGGGTCCATATCGTAGATCGCTTTCATTGAGTATTTCATAGCCACCGCATGACCAGCATTCTCTCTAACAACGCCTTTAGGCTTACCAGTGGTACCTGAAGTGTAGAGAATATAAAGTAGATCATCACCACGAACTGGAGTGCATTCTGCCGGCTCAACCATCTCAACCGTATTCTTCCAATCGACATCACGACCTTCAATCAAAGCAGCTTCAGCTTGTTCTCTTTGGTAGATGATACAACCCTCTACCTTGTGTTCAGCCAGATCAATAGCTGCATTTAGTAGTGGCTTGTATTCGACCACGCGTTGAATTTCAATACCGCAGGAGGCACTTATAATTAACTTAGGTTTAGCATCATTAATACGCACTGCCAACTCAGACGCAGCAAAACCACCAAACACTACCGAGTGAATCGCTCCCAAACGGGCACAAGCCAACATCGCCATAGCCGCCTCAGGAATCATTGGCATATAGATAATCACACGATCGCCTTTTTCCACACCTTGTGCTTTAAGCATGCCAGCGACTTTTGCGACCTCATCTCTAAGCTGACGATAAGTGTAAGAGCGCTCAGTACTGGTAACAGGCGAATCATATATCAGTGCTGTTTGTTCGCCTCGACCGTTATTAACATGATAATCTAATGCCATATGGCAGGTGTTCATCTGCGCATCCGCAAACCAATGATGAATACCGTGCTCGTCTTCTGAAAGTACCTGCCCTGCAGGCTCAAACCATTCCAGGGTATTGGATTTTTCTCGCCAAAACTCTTCTGGATTGTTCTTTGATGCCTCTAATTCTTTTTGATAGCTCATTTTTATCTCCTCTTAATATCAGCCCAGCTTAAAAAACCTTTACAGCTTGACGTGTTGTTTTATTTTATCTCTTAACTCTATATTAACTTATTACCTATTGCTCACTGTAGATGACATGATTAAAAGCCATCATCAGGAATATACACTGAGCCCTTCATTAAAACTCTTGCGCTACGACTCATAATCACTTTATTTGCAATCCACTCAGACTCTTCTTTCACCGTCTCTGCCCCAACTTTTAGTGTACCAGAGGGATGGCCAAACCTAACGGATTCGAACTCAAAACCGCCAGCAGCCAAATTAACCAAAGTTCCAGGAATGGTAGCTGCAACTCCGATCGCCACCGCAGCCGTTCCCATCATTGCATGATGCAACAACCCCATAGATAAGGCGCGAACATTTAGATCAATGCTGCTCTTGTTAATTTCTTTACCACTTGAGGCAGTATAACCTTGGGCTTTGCCGACAAAAGCCACCTTAGGGGTGTGTTGACGCGTGGCAGCTTCTTCAAGTTTGTCAATCAAACCCATTTTGATAGCTCCATACGCACGTATGGTTTCAAACATAGCCAATGCTTTTTCATCACCATTAATGTCTGCTTGCAATTCGCTACCCGTATAACCAACATCTTCAGCATTTAAAAATATCGTTGGAATACCAGCGTTGATCATCGTTACTTTAAATGTACCAATGCCTGGAACCTCTAAATTGTCTACCAGACTACCCGTCGGGAACATAGCGTTAGAACTATCCACAGGACTTATAAATTCAATCTGCACTTCGGCTGCTGGAAAAGTTACCCCATCCAACTCAAAATCACCGCTTTCTTGCACCTGTCCATTGGCTATTGGCACTTTTGCCACAATGGTTTTGCTGATATTTTTCTGCCAAATGCGAACCGTAGCAATACCATTCTCAGGAACACGGCTTGCGTCAACCAGACCGCTGCTAATAGCAAAAGATCCTACTGCTGCAGTGAGATTTCCACAATTACCACTCCAGTCGACAAAAGGCTTATCAATTGATACTTGACCAAACAAATAGTCAACATCGTGATTATGTTTTGAGCTTTTCGAGAGAATAACCGTTTTACTGGTACTTGAGGTTGCACCACCCATACCGTCAGTTTGTTTGCCATACGGATCAGGACTGCCAATCACACGAAGCAACATATTATCGCGTGACTCACCCGCAACTTGGCACGACTCGGGCAGATCTTCTAGACTGAAAAACACCCCTTTACTGGTGCCACCACGCATATAAGTGGCAGAAATACCTATTTGCGCTGCAAAGCTCACGACGCACTCCCTTCTAAGAAGTCTTGGGCAAAACGCTGTAGAACTCCGCCGGCTGAGTAGACACGCACTTCTGCTGCAGTATCTAGACGACACCTAACACTTATGTTCTGAATATCACCATTAGCACGTGTCATTTTCACTCTTAACAAGGCGCCAGGAGCAATCTCACCCTCAACATCAAATGTTTCTGTGCCATCAATATCATAAGTTTTGCGCGTCTCTCCAGTACTAAATTCAAGTGGCAAAATACCCATACCCACAAGATTAGTACGATGAATACGCTCAAAACCCTCAGCAACAATGGTTTCAACACCGGCTAGGCGAACACCTTTTGCCGCCCAATCTCGGGAAGATCCCTGGCCATAGTCTGCACCAGCAATAATAATCAGTGGTTGAGCACGATCCATATAGGTTTCAATCGCCTCCCACATACGCATCTGCTTGCCTTCTGGCTCAACACGTGCGAGTGATCCTTGGGTAATTTCTCCTTCACTATCACGACACATTTCATTTAACAACTTAGGATTGGCAAAAGTAGCACGTTGCGCGGTTATGTGGTCACCACGATGCGTTGCATAAGAATTAAAATCTTCTTCTGGCAGGCCCATCTTGTGTAGGTATGCGCCGGCAGCACTCTCGAGCATAATGGCATTGGATGGTGACAGATGGTCCGTGGTAATATTGTCACCAAGCACTGCCAGAGGACGCATACCTTTCATAGTTCGCTCACCTGCCAAGGCTCCTTCCCAATACGGTGGACGACTGATGTAAGTACTTTTATCGTCCCAATTATACAAAGGACTGCTTGCAGATTGCACCACTCCAAGATCAAACATTGGGTTGTATATCTGCTGAAACATTTCTGGCTTCACACTGGTCTTAATAATATCATCAATCTCCTCATCTGAAGGCCAAATATCTTTCAAAGTGATTGGATTACCATCTGCATCATTACCCAAACTATCTTTTTCAATGTCAAAGCGCATAGTGCCAGCAATAGCATAAGCAACCACCAGTGGCGGTGAGGCTAAGAAGGCTTGTTTAGCATAAGGATGAATACGTCCATCAAAATTACGATTACCCGACAGTACAGCTGTTGTATACAAATCGCGATCGATTATTTCTTCTTGGATTAAAGGATCAAGCGCACCAGACATACCATTACAGGTTGTACAGGCAAAACCAACAATACCAAAACCCAGTCTCTCAAGATCGGTCAATAAATCAGCCTCTTTTAAATAAAGTTCTGCAACTTTCGAGCCTGGGGCAAAGGAAGTTTTAACCCAAGGCTTGCGAACCAAACCAAGCGCATTTGCCCTGCATGCAACCAAGCCGGCAGCCACAACGTTTCGTGGATTAGATGTGTTGGTACAAGATGTGATTGCAGCAATAATAACTGCGCCGTCTGGCATTTTGCCCTCGGCCTCCTCAGCCTGTGCTTTACCTAACTCCTTAGCAATGCCGCTTGAGGTAAGATCGGCCGTTGGTAGGCGGCGATGAGGATTTGATGGACCGGCCATATTGCGCCCAACCGTTGACAAATCAAAGCGCAGAACACGCTGATATTTAACCTCAGTCAGCTCATCTGCCCAAAGACCAATTTCTTTTGCATATTGCTCAACCAAAGCCACTTGTTCTGGCGCTCTTCCGGTTAGCTTAAGGTAGTCAATAGTTTGCTCATCAATATAAAACAATCCGGCCGAGGCACCATATTCTGGAGTCATATTAGAGATAGTTGCACGGTCGCCAATCGTTAAACCTTTGGTGCCCTCACCAAAGAACTCAAGATAGGATGAAACCACTCTCTTATTACGTAAAAATTCAGTGATGGCTAAGACGACATCAGTTGCAGTAATGCCCGGCTGACGCTCACCAATTAACTCAACACCGACAATATCTGGTACACGCATCATTGATGGCAGACCTAGCATCACTGTTTCTGCCTCTAAGCCACCAACACCGATTGCCATAACACCTAATGCATCGACATGCGGTGTGTGTGAGTCGGTACCCACACAGGTATCTGGAAAAGCAACACCATCACGTGTTTGAATAACAGGTGACATTTTCTCTAAATTAACCTGGTGCATAATGCCATTTCCTGCTGGAATAACATCAACATTTTCAAAAGAGGTTTTGCACCATTCAATAAAATCAAAACGGTCTTTATTACGGCGATCTTCAATCGTGCGATTTTTCTCAAATGCTTCAGCATCAAAACCTGGCGCCTCCACAGCAAGTGAATGATCCACAATCAACTGCGTTTGAACAACCGGATTAACCTTGGCAGGATCACCACCTTGATCTGCAATCGCATCACGTAAACCAGCCAAGTCAACCAGTGCAGTGAGTCCTAAAATATCATGACAAACGACACGCGCAGGATACCAAGGAAAATCCAACTCCTGCTTATTTTCAATCAGCTGTTTGAGCGAATCTGTCAAAGATTCTGGAGCGCAACAACGCACTAGCTGCTCTGCCAAAATCCGAGCAGTATAGGGCAGTTTTACATAGGATCCAGGAGTAATATCTTCAACTGCCTGACGCACATCGAAGTAATCTAATTTTGAATCCTGAAGATGCTTACGATAATCTTTATTCATTTTTATTTAATTTATTAATCTCTAGTTTCAATAGGCTCTACGCTTCTTAACTCTGGACCCGTGTAATCGGCATTTGGTCTAATGATGCGATTATTGTGTCTTTGTTCAAAAATATGTGCACACCAGCCAGTCACACGCGAACAAACAAATATTGGTGTAAATAGCTTAGTGGGAATTGCCATAAACTGATACGATGAGGCATGGAAAAAATCGGCATTCGCAAACAGATTCTTCTCGCGTTTCATCACCGCTTCAACGCGCTCTGATACCTTATAAAGATGGGTATCTCCCACTTCATCTGAGAGCTTTTTAGACCAGCCTTTGATTACCGCATTACGTGGATCAGATTCAGTGTAAACCGCATGACCAAAGCCCATAATCAGCTGCTTAGTTTCCAGCATATTCATAATCGCCGCCTCAGCCTCCTCTGGAGTTTTCCACTGATCAATCATATCACTGGCAGCTTCGTTTGCACCACCATGTAATGGACCACGCAAAGTACCAATCGCACTAGTAACTGCTGAGTGGATATCTGATAAAGTTGAAGCGCAGACACGGCCAGCGAAAGTTGAAGCATTAAACTCATGCTCGGCATAAAGAATCAACGACACACCCATTACTTTTGCATGTAAATCGCTTGGCTTCTCTCCATGCAATAAGTGCAAGAAATGCCCACCAATGGTGTCGTCATCGGTTTCTACTTCAATGCGTTTGCCATTATGTGAGTATTGATACCAATAGTTAATAATTGATGGGAAAGCTCCCAACATACGATCGGCACTTTCTTGTTGCTCAGAAAAGTCATTTTCCATCTCTAGATTGCCCAACATTGAACAGCCAGTACGCAGCACATCCATCGGATGTGAGTCCTTAGGAATGTTTTCCAATACCAGCTTAAGCTCTGGCGAAAGACCTCTCAAGCCTTTAAGTTTGGCAATATATGCATCCAACTCCTGTTGGTTTGGTAGCTTGCCATACAAAATTAAATATGCCACTTCTTCGAAACTAACATTCTCAGCCAGATCCACCACATCGTAACCACGGTACGTTAGACCTGAACCACTAACACCTACGGTTGATAGTGCTGTTTCACCTGCGCTTTGACCACGAAGGCCTGCACCACCTGTTTTTTTTGCTTCACCCATTATTTATTCTCCTTGTTAAATAGTTCGTCTAGTTTTTGTTCATATTGGTGATAATCTAAGAAATCATACAACTCCATACGTGTTTGCATAGAATCCACCACCTGTATTTGATCGCCATCAGCCAAAATATGCTCGTACACATTTAATGCTGCCTTGCTCATAGCTCTAAAAGCGCTGAGTGGATACAGCACCATATCAACACCTGAGTCGTGCAACTCTGATTTGTTAAATAGTGGTGTGGCACCAAATTCGGTAATATTGGCCAGAATTGGCACATCGACTACAGCTGAAAATGTCTGATACTGCTCTAAAGTGTTTAGCGCTTCAGGAAAAATCATGTCCGCACCAGCCTCAACAAAAGCCGCGGCTTTATCTACCGCTGAGTCCATACCTTCAACTGCCAAAGCATCAGTTCTGGCCATAATAACAAAATTCTCATCAACTCTGGCATCCACCGCAGATTTAATACGCTCGCACATCTCTTCAGTGGAAACAACCGTCTTATTTGGACGGTGGCCACAGCGTTTTTGAATCACTTGATCTTCAATGTGAATCGCCGCCACATTCGCACGCTCCATCTCACGCACACAACGGGCAATGTTAAAAGCACCACCCCAACCAGTATCCACATCAACCAGTAGTGGCAGATCAGAAGCGTCAGTAATACGCTTGGCATCTTCTAGCACATCATGCAAAGTACTAATACCTAAATCCGGAGTGCCTAACGAACAAGCAGCCACACCACCGCCAGAAAGATAAATGGCCTGATGACCAACCTTCTGCGCCATAATGGCGCTATAGGCATTCACCGTACCAACAATTTGCACTGGGGCTTCATTGGTAATTAATTCTCTAAATTTTTTTCCTTGACTCACTTTAATACTCCTATTTGTTATGCACTATTGGCATTTTATTGTTGGTTCTGTTCGCTCAACATGGACTCAACTAGCTTCCAAGAGCTTTGAATATGACGACGCATTAACATCTCGGCAAACTCAGCATCTCGATTATTAATAGCGTCCACAATTGAACGATGCTCAGAAAGAGCTTTTTCTGCACGATAAGGCAGACGACTGGTGCGATGACGGCACATTCTCAATAGTTGATACAATTGATTCTCTAAATAGTTGACCAGCTGAACATTGCCACATTTAGAAAAAATATAATAATGAAAATCTGGATCACCCTCTTCTTGGAAATAAACTTTGCCACCGGTATCATTAATACCAGCCTCATGTTGATCCAACAAGCGATATAAATTGTTAATCTCATTCTTTGACATTACCTGGGTTGCCAGGCGAGTGGCAAAGCCTTCCATAGCTTCACGCATTTGATAGACTTCACGCATTTTCTCAGCATCAAGTGTCACTACGTGCGTACCCGCGTGCGGAGCCTTTACCACCAAATTAATTGCCTCTAGTTTTTGCAGAGCCTCACGCAAAGGGCCACGACTAATATCATAATGCTTAGCCAGCTCAGCCTCACCCATTTTTTGCCCCTGTGGGGTTACGCCAGTAACAATATCTTCCTTGATGCGCCAAAACACCTGATCCGATAAAGTCCCTTGTCTATTGTCTGTTACAGTATTCATTGTCTTATTGTCAACAATATAACCAAAAAATAGTAAAATATGGCTAAATAATAGCTAAAAATTATACTATTGTCAACAATATATGAAAAAAAATAGCAAAATAGTTAAATTTCAAGGCTTCACTTATAAAAATAAATTAAACAATTAAGCATAATAAGCTTGGTATCATAGGGGAAAAATAATTATTTATAAGTTCAATACCTTTCTCCGATAAATTATAGAAACAATGAGCAATAATTTTAACTCGCACAAAGATGTTATCAATCGCTTTATAGATTATGGCAAATCTAACTTTGAATCAAATAATACTCCGAAAACACTAAGCCAAAACGATGCTCAGCTTAAGGTTCTTAGGCTTATATATGCATTTCGATTTTCTGGACACCTAAGAGCCACCTTAGATCCGCTTAAAAGACCAAGACATCACTCTCACTCAACACCTCCATTTACTCTTGAAGAGTTTGGTCTGAGTGAAGCAGATTTAGACACAGCTTTTGATATAGGTTCTTATCAAGGATCAAATTGCAACACCCTTAGGGAGCTTTTTAAATCGCTCAACAAAACTTATTGCGGTAATCTTGGCGTTGAGTATATGCACATTCCCAATCTTGAAGAGAGGAAATGGATCCAAACTAAGATTGAAACCATGTCTTTGGAGCAAGAGACACTCCTGAATATA
>FUWD013181134.1_pt1 | contig 12936 bp, 10 predicted proteins | sample 1063281 | NCBI WGS metagenome assembly FUWD01 (sample SAMEA79048168, study PRJEB19326) | metagenome | biome: marine
TGATGGAGACATCAACAGCTCTTGCGCGAACTAACGTACCTTTATTTGAAATCAACATCATTTCATCTTCGTCAGTCACTTGAATAGCACCAACCACTTTACCGTTACGATCTGAAGTTTTGATAGAGATTACACCCGAACCACCACGCGCTTGTGCACGGTATTCATCTAAGGCGGTACGTTTGCCGTAACCTTTTTCAGTAGCTGTTAGAATTGAGCTATCTTGTTCTGCAACAATCAATGATACTACTTCGTCATCCTTGAGCTTGATACCGCGTACACCGATAGCAGTACGGCCCACTGCGCGCACGTCAGACTCTTTAAATCTAATTGATTTACCGTTGGCTGAGAACAACATAATATCGTGCTCGCCAGAGGTAATTTCTACACCAACCAGTTTGTCACCATCTCTGAGTTCAATGGCAATGATGCCACCTTTTCTTGGACGGGCAAAATTCATCAATGAAGTTTTTTTACAAGTACCACTACTGGTTACCATAAACACAAACTGTGCTTCGTCAAATTCTGATACCGGCAAGATTGCGTTAATAACTTCTTCTTTTTCCAGTGGCAATAGATTGATAATTGGCTTACCACGTGCAGTACGTGATGCCATTGGTAATTCATAAACTTTGAGCCAATGCACCTTACCCGTAGATGAGAAACACAACACGGTATCGTGGGAGTTAGCCACAAACAGTTGATCAACAAAGTCTTCGTCTTTCATCTTCGTCGCTGCTTTGCCTTTACCGCCACGACGTTGTGCTTGATAATCACTCAGCGATTGCGCCTTCACATAACCACCATGAGACAGTGTCACTACGCGCTCTTCTTGGGCGATTAAGTCTTCAAGCGTTAAATCGATCTTATGTTCAAGGATCTCAGTCATTCGAGCATTTGCGAAGTTGTCACGAATCTCAATCAGTTCGTCACGAATCACTTGCATCAGTCTGTCAGGATTTTGCAAGATATCTAATAAGTATTTAATGCGCTCTAATAATTCATTAAATTCATCGAAAATCTTGTCTTTTTCTAAACCCGTTAAACGATGAAGTTTAAGGTCGAGAATGGCTTGCGCTTGTTTTTGTGATAGCTGGTAATCACCGCTGGCTTGCAAACCCAACTCTGCTGGTAAATCTTCTGGCTTAAACATCGCCATATCTCGATCACCAATAAGCTCTTTAATCACAGAACCTTGCCACGTTTTAGTTGCTAGACTGATTTTTGCTTCGGTAGGATTGGCTGCGGCTTTAATCAACTCGATGATTTCATCAATGTTATGTAATGCAACCGATAAACCCTCTAACAAGTGAGCACGGTTTCTGGCTTTGTTTAGATCAAAGATAGAACGACGGGTCACCACATCACGACGATGCGCAATAAACGCATCTAGGATGCCTTTGAGCGTCATAAGCTTCGGCATGCCTTTGTCAATTGCCACCATGTTGATGCCGAATACGGTTTGCATTTCGGTCAACTTGTAAAGATTATTGAGCATAACTTCTGGCACTTCGCCACGACGAAGTTCAACCACCATACGCATACCATCTTTGTCAGACTCATCTCGAAGGCCAGTAATACCATCAATGCGCTTGTCTTTAACCAACTCAGCAATCTTACCAATGAGTTTGGCCTTGTTGACTTGATAAGGTAATTCCGTCACCACAATGCTTTGCTTGTCTTCACCCTCAACATGGGAAACTGAACGTAAGTAAATTTTACCTTTGCCGGTTTCATAAGCTTGGCGAATACCGCTAGCACCATTGATAATACCGGCTGTTGGAAAGTCTGGCCCTGGCATAACTTCTAATAACTCATCAACGGTGATGTTTTCATTGTCGATGGTTCTAAGGCAAGCTTCAATCACTTCGCCTAGATTATGCGGCGGGATGTTAGTCGCCATACCAACGGCAATACCAGATGAACCATTGGCTAATAAGTTTGGCACACGGGTTGGAAGTACTGATGGCTCAGATTCAGAGCCATCGTAGTTTTCATTAAAATCAACCGTGTTTTTTTCTAGATCACGTAATAATTCGTGTGAAAGCTTAGCCATACGGATTTCCGTATAACGCATTGCTGCTGCCGAATCACCATCAACCGAACCAAAGTTACCTTGACCATCGATTAAAATGTTACGCATTGAAAATGGTTGTGCCATACGTACAATGGTGTCGTATACGGCTGTGTCACCATGCGGGTGATATTTACCAATCACGTCACCGACAATACGGGCTGATTTTTTGTAAGATTTGTTATAGTCATTGCCCAATACTTCCATTGCGTAAAGCACTCGACGATGCACCGGCTTGAGGCCATCTCGAACATCAGGCAAAGCACGACCAACGATGACGCTCATTGCGTATTCCAAATAGGAATCTCGCATCTCATCTTCAATGGTAACTATGGGAAAATTAGGCTCGAAACTTTCTGGATTATCAGTGTTTTCAGACATACAAAAAAGGCTTAATTAGATTGGCTTTAATTGTACCCTAACTGGTATTTTCACACAACAAAAATGTGGAAATAAAATGGTGTTTTTTATAAAAAAAATAATTAAAAAAATTAATTAAAAATCAATGACTTATGCGTTTCTTTTTTGTACAGCTTGTGCCAATGTTTTAAGCAGGGTTTCAGTATCATCCCAACCAATACAACTGTCGGTAATACTAACCCCGTATTTAAGTGATTTTAGAGGGCCAACAGCTTGGTTCCCCTCATTAATGTGCGACTCAATCATTACCCCAAAAATATCCTGTGATCCGGCACTAATTTGTTTAGATATCTCATCTCCGACTAGCAGTTGATTTTTAAACTGTTTTTGCGAATTAGCATGAGAGAAATCTACCATAATTTTTGCTAACAAGCCTTCTTCTCTGAGTTTGTTACGAGTTTTTTTAATGCACTCTCTGTCATAATTTGGCCCGTCAGCACCACCACGTAAAATAATATGTGCTGTTTCATTGCCTGATGAGGTGTAATGAGAAACGCCACCCTCCTTATTAACAGAGAGTAAATGGTGAGGGTTATTAGCTGATTTAATCGCATCAATCGCCACACTAAGCGAGCCTGTGGTGCCATTTTTAAAGCCAACAGGGCAAGATAAGGCTGAGGCTAACTCACGGTGAGATTGGCTCTCAGTCGTACGTGCGCCGATTGCGCCCCAAGAAATTAAATCTGAAATATATTGAGGGGTGATTAAATCAAGGTATTCCACTGCAACTGGCATATTCATGGCTGCTAAATCAGTCAATAAATGACGGGCAATCTTAAGACCTTTATCAATGTTAAAGCTTTCGTCCAAATCTGGATCATTAATCAAGCCTTTCCAGCCAATGGTTGTACGTGGTTTTTCAAAATACACACGCATAACAATGAGTAAATCATCTTTTAATGATTCTCTTAATGCAACTAATTTTTCAGCGTATTCACGTGCAGATTTAGAATCGTGGATTGAGCAAGGCCCTACGATGACCATTAGTCGATGATCTCGTCCTTCTAAAATATCCTTAATGGCTTGTCTAGCTTGGAAAATATTAACAGAGCCTTTTTCGCCTAATGGATACTTTTCCATTAGTTCGTTAGGTGCGATCATTGGCGCACTCGAGGTAATTCTTAAATTATCAGTATTATGTTGCACAGTTTATTTCTGGTTTTCAATTAGGGCGTAAGCTGAATGGTTGTGAATAGACTCAAAGTTTTCAGACTCTAAACGGTAGTAACTAATTTTCTCATCACTGTTGAGTTCAACCGCGATGTCTCGTACTAAATCCTCAACAAAAGCAGGGTTATCATACGCTCTTTCGGTCACAACCTTTTCGTCTTCACGTTTTAAAATAGCGTACAGCTCGCATGAAGCCTTACGCTCAGCAAGATCGATTAGATCTTCAATATAAAGTGTTTGACCTTTAGTGGCTTTAGCTTTGATGGTAATGTGCGAACGTTGATTATGTGCACCATATTTAGAAATACTCTTAGAACAAGGGCATAAACTGGTTACCGGCACGACAACTTTCATCATCACTTCTGATTCGCCTTTATCTAACACACCGTACAAGGTCACCTGATAATCCATCATCGATTCCACACCTGAGGAAGGGGCGGCTTTCTTTCTAAAGAATGGAAAATCTAGGGTGATGTGTGCTGTGTCAGATTCTAGCCTTTCACGGACCTTGTTAATAATTCTATCAAAATTACCGCTGTTAAACTCACACGGACCATCATTTAAGATCTCAATAAAGCGTGACATGTGTGTGCCTTTAACATGTTCTGGCAAGGTTACCGTCATAGTGAAATTACCAACCGTTGGCATACGGTTTCCATTTCGATCAACGTATGTAATTGGGTGGGAGATATCTTTGATACCTACTTTGTCAATCACGATTTGACGTGTGTCTTTGTTGTTTTGTGTGTCAGGTAAATCGCATGATTTCATCATTGTTTCTCCGAATAAGCAACGGATGCTCTAGGGGTTTCCCAAATAATAACCTCGCATACGCGAACATCTGGACTGTTAATAAGCTTCGCCACTTCGTCATAAAAATACTTGGCGATATTTTCAGCCGTTGGATTAAGTTCATCAAATGGGGGGATCTCATTTAAATATTGATGATCTAGTCGCTTAACGACGGCTTTAGTTTGTTTTTTAATTTCACGAAAATCTATTGCAATACCTAAAGCATTAAGCACTTCGGATTCAACTGATACCTCAACTTGCCAATTATGACCGTGTAGACGTGAGCAGTCACCTGGATAATTTCTCAGTGAATGCGCGGAGGCAAAATCAGTGACAATTTTTAGGACGAACATAATTCGGAAAAATCGTTAAAAAACCAATCATTATACCGATTTATCTCGATTAATTACACCCTCAATTATTAGGTGGTTGGGTGAATCTTAATCAACTGCTTCAATAGAAGCAACATTTTGATAACCTTTAGGCAATACATTACCACGACGAGCGCGGTTACTCACATAATTGGTCAGATCTTGGAATTTAATCGTGAGATGGCGTTTACCTGCATAAACCTTAAGGTTTTGCGTGTCTAACAAAACACAAATACCAACAACAAATTCTTGTCTTTCCTTGATATCTTTGCTTGGAATTTGGATCAATTTATTACCCTTACCTTTGGACAAAATTGGCAATTCAGCAATTGGGAAAACCAACAAACGTCCGCGATTAGTCACCACAGCGACAAATTGGGTCTCGAGATCATCCACACTCACGATCGGCATAACCTTTGAATCCATCGGTAAAGACAGTGCATGTTTGCCAGCCTTCTTTTTAGAAACTAGATCACCAATGGTAGAAATAAAACCATAGCCTGCATCAGAAGATAATAGGATTTTTTGATCTGCCTCACCCATAATCACATCTATAAATTCAGCCTCAGCTGGCGGGCTTAATCTACCTGTTAATGGCTCGCCCTGTCCTCTAGCGCTTGGTAGAGAATTAGCAGCTAAAGCGTAAGATCGACCCGTAGAATCAATAAAGATAGCGCTCTTATTGCTGCGACCCTTAACACTCACCATATAACCGTCACCTGATTTGTAATTCAGTGTGGTTGGGTCAATGTCATGACCTTTGGCACTACGCACCCAGCCTTTATCACTTAGTACAATGGTGACATTTTCAGCTGGGGTTAAATCATCTTCACTAAAGGCTTGAGCAGAATTAACATTCGATACAATCTCACAGCGACGATCATCACCAAAATCTTTAACAATGGCTTTAAGCTCTTTTTTAATATAGGTTTTTAAGCGTGTATCACTTGACAATAACAGTTCTAATTTTTCTTTTTCAGCGGCTAATTCTTTTTGCTCACCCTGAATTTTCACTTCTTCTAATTTGGCTAAATGACGAAGTTTTAATTCTAAAATTGCTTCTGCTTGTATTTCACTTAGCTTAAAGTGCGACATTAGCACTGGCTTAGGCTTGTCTTCAGAGCGAATAATGGCGATTACTTCATCGATATTTAAAAAGGCAATTAACAAACCTTCTAAGATATGCAAACGTGCCAAAATTTTATCAAGGCGGTGCGTTAGACGATTGGTAACCACTTGTGTGCGATACGTTAGCCATTCCTTTAGCATTGGTATCAATGGCTTGACCTGTGGCTTGCCATCAAGACCAATCACATTCATATTGACACGATAATTTTTTTCTAAATCTGTCGTCGCGAATAAGTGCAACATCAGCGCATCTGCATCAACACGATTAGAACGTGGCACAATCACAATTCTGGTTGGATTTTCATGATCTGACTCATCACGAATATCATCCACCAATGGAAGTTTTTTGGCGCGCATCTGTGCAGCAATTTGGGTGATTACCTTAGAACCTGATGTTTGAAAAGGCAGTGCTTCAATAATAATATCACTCTCTTCTTTTTTATAAGTAGCACGCATCTTCACCGAGCCATGGCCGGTTTCATAAATCTGTTTTAGATCTGTTGCTGACGAAACAATATGAGCAGAGGTTGGATAATCTGGTGCTGGGATGAGTTGCATAATTTCATCCAAATCAGTTGAAGGCTTATCTAATAATTGAATACAAGCAGAAACCACTTCAGTTAGATTGTGCGGTGGCACATCGGTTGCCATACCTACAGCAATGCCCGAGGTACCGTTGAGTAATAAGTTAGGCACTTGTGCTGGTAGATTGACAGGCTCCTGCAACGAGCCATCAAAATTATCTGTCCAATTAACCGTGCCTTGGTTAATTTCACTTAGTAATAAATCAGCATAACGAGACAATTTAGACTCGGTATAACGCATGGCTGCAAAGGACTTAGGATCATCTGGCGCACCCCAGTTACCTTGTCCATCAATAAACGGATAGCGATAAGAAAAAGGCTGTGCCATGAGCACCATCGCCTCGTAACAAGCACTGTCACCATGTGGATGGAATTTGCCTAAAACATCACCTACCGTACGAGCTGATTTTTTAAACTTGGCTGTGGATTTAAGACCTAATTCGCTCATCGCATAGATGATGCGTCTTTGTACAGGCTTAAGGCCGTCACCGACAAAAGGCAACGCACGGTCAAGAATGACGTACATTGAATAATCAAGATAAGCGCGTTCACTAAATTCTGCTACGCTTTGCTGCTCAAGGCCAATTTGGCTCATTCTCCCCCTGGAAATAACTCGCTTTTATGTAAAAGTTTTGAGTTATTTTAATGCAACTTTTTGTCTAGGATAGACGAATTATGCAAAGTCTTCTACTGAAATACAAGAGCAAAACAAGTTACGATCACCATAGACGTTATCAATACGTTTAACCGGTGGGAAATATTTGCTTTGTTTTAACGACTCTACCGGGTATAACGCCTCTTCTCTTGAGTATGGATAACCCCACTCTCCAGCCATTTCAAGTGCTGTGTGTGGTGCATTTTTCAGTGGATTGTTGTCTTTATCCCAAGTGCCTTCAATTACTTTTTGAATCTCATTATGAATACTTGCCATTGCTGTGATGAAACGGTCAATTTCATGCTTTGACTCACTCTCAGTTGGTTCAATCATTAATGTACCTGCCACCGGGAATGACATGGTTGGCGAATGAAAACCATAATCCATCAAACGCTTGGCAATATCTTCTTCAGAAATACCGCTTTGTTCTTTAAGTGGACGAATATCAATAATGCATTCATGTGCAACAAAACCTTGATCGCCTTGATACAAGATTGGGAAAAATTCTTTCAATTCATTAGCCATATAATTAGCACTAACAATGGCGACCTCTGTTGAGCGCTGCATGCCGTACTTACCTAACAATTTAATGTACGACCATGAAATTGGCAAAATTGAGGCAGAACCATACATCGCTGCTGACACTGCGTTTGAATCTTTCTCTAAAGGATCGCCTGGTAAAAATTCTGCCAAATGCGCCTTAACGCCAATGGGTCCCATGCCCGGACCACCGCCACCGTGTGGGATAGCAAAAGTCTTATGTAAATTAATGTGTGACACATCAGCGCCAAATTCACCCATGCGAGTAATACCCACCATAGCGTTAAGGTTAGCACCATCTAAGTAAACTTGACCACCATGGCTGTGAATAATATCACAAACTTGCTTAATCTCAACTTCAAACACACCGTGAGTTGATGGGTATGTCACCATGATTGCTGAAAGCTTATCAGTATGCTTTTCTGCTTTAGCTTTTAAATCATTAATATCAATATTGCCTGATTCATCACATTTTACAATCACCACCTTCATGCCAGCCATTACGGCACTAGCAGGGTTAGTGCCGTGCGCTGATGATGGAATAAGACAAATATTGCGATCGAAATCACCGCGAGACTCGTGATAAGAATGGATTGCCAATAACCCTGAAAACTCACCTTGAGAGCCCGCATTTGGCTGTAACGATACTGCATCGTAACCTGTTACCTCGGCCAATGCATGCTCTAAATCTTTAAATAATTGCTGATAGCCCTTAGTTTGATCAACCGGCGCATACGGGTGCATTGATGAAAAACCCGGTAAACTGATTGGATACATTTGCGTAGCAGCGTTAAGTTTCATCGTACAAGATCCAAGTGCAATCATTGAATGATTAAGAGCAATGTCCTTGTTTTCTAGGCGCTTTAGATAACGCATCATTTCTGTCTCAGAGTGATAACGACTAAAGACTGGGTGGGTTAAGTAGTCTGAATCTCTTAACATAGCAGATGTTAGGCTAGATTCAACTTCAGTTAAAGAATCAACAGAGAAAACTGCCAATAATTCAGATAAATCTTGTGTTGTTGTGGTTTCATCAACAGCAATAGTTAATTGATTATCGTTTAATAAACGTAAGTTAATATTTTGTGCTTGCGCTTTAGCAAACAAGACTTGAGCGTCAGTTGTATTCAATGTAATCGTGTCAAAGAACTGCTCACTTGCTAACTCAAAACCAGCCTGAGTTAGGCTTTTGGCAAGGCTGCTCGCCTTAGAATGTACTTTGTTGGAAATTTTCTTTAAACCGTTAGCGCCATGGTAAATACCATAGGCCGCTGCCAATACCGCTAATAACACTTGAGCCGTACAAATATTACTGGTGGCTTTGTCACGACGAATATGTTGCTCACGCGTTTGTAATGACATACGCATTGCTGGGTTACCGTGGACATCTTGAGATACACCGATAATTCGCCCTGGCACCATGCGTTTAAACTCATCACGCGTGGCTAAAAATGCTGCGTGTGGACCGCCAAAACCCATTGGAACGCCAAAGCGCTGTGAATTACCAATGGCAATATCAGCGCCCATTTCAGCTGGTGTTTTAATTAAGGTTAGCGCCAAAATATCACAAGCAACAATGGTTAATACACCCGCCTCTTTTGCTTTAGTAATATCAGTGGTAAGGTCACGAACCTCGCCATTTGTACCTGGGGACTGCATAAGTACAGCAAAACAATCAGAAAAATCGTTGTTTTGAACATCTTCAATAACCAACTCAATGCCAATTGGTTTTGCACGGGTTTGCAAAATAGTAATAGTTTGTGGATGAGTATTACTATCAACTAAGAATCGATTAGATTTATTCTTTTTGTTGGCACGTTTAGCCATCATCATCGCCTCTGCTGCTGCAGTTGGCTCGTCTAACAAAGAGGCGTTGGAAATATCCATACCCGTTAGATCCATAATCATTTGTTGGAATGTTAGCAACATCTCTAGACGACCCTGGGAGATCTCTGCTTGATAAGGCGTATAAGCAGTATACCAGCCTGGATTTTCTAAAATATTACGCTGGATCACGGTCGGCATCAAAGTGCCGTAATAACCTTGACCGATAAAATTACTGAATAATTGATTTTGACCTGCAAGCTTTTTAGCAAGCGCTAAGCTATCACGCTCAGTTAACCCCTCTTCAACTTCCATACGGTTACCAAACAAGATGCTTTCTGGTACTGTTCTAGCAACAACTTGCTCTACAGAATCGCAACCAATAGCACTTAACATTGCGTCAATTTCCGCTTGATTCGGGCCAATATGTCTGTCTAAAAATTCGTTACTCATGATATAAAAATATAAGAAAAATTAAGGCATGAATTTTAGCCTCAATCTGAAGAAATGCAACCTAAAAAGAATAGGGATTTAACCTGGCGGCCAAGTAAGTTGACGACCACCTAAACAATGCAGGTGAATATGGTATACCGACTGCCCACCTTGCTCATTACAGTTCATTACCACGCGATATCCATCGTCAGCAAATCCAAGCTCTTTAGCAATTTTGGTAGCTGTTAAAGTGAGCTTACCTACCAGCGCCGAATCTTTGACGTCATTTAGTGTGGCAATATGTGTTTTTGGAACGACTAAAAAATGATGCGGCGCCTGTGCGCCAATGTCATGAAAAGCAAACACATCATCATCTTCGTAGATTTTATCGGCTGGAATATCGCCATTAATAATTTTACAAAATAAACAATCACTCATAATTTATCTATACCCTCTAAGATACCACCAGCCAAATAATTGCTTGGCCCAATGCATCAATCGACAACTCGGCAACATCATCCCGCCCTTCATGTTGCGTGATACGAATATGCCTTTATTGTTCGAATCAACAATGCAAATTAATTCAATTTTGAAGGTGTGGCTTGCAGGCTTTGAATCTAACACGTCTAATGCATTCTTAGCAGCGGCTTCTGCTTGCAAGTCAGCCATGTGTGCTTGCTTAGGCATCCATTCAGGTCCTGGGAAAGAGCCTGAATCACCAGCTACAAAAACCTTGTCAGCTCCCCCTACCTCACAAAATTGATTAGCTTTAAGTAATCCGCCTTCACTGCGCGCAAGATCAGTATTGTCAAACCATTGGTTACCCGTCATACCCGGCATGAACAAGATTAAGTCTGCAGCAAACTCACCGCCTTCGGTAACAACTTTGTCAGCTTCAAATTTTTTCATCTTATTGCCAAGATGAGTAGTAATATTGCGCTTTTTCATTTCGCCCAGTAAACCTTTAACGGCTTTTTCGCCTAAGCGAGCACCAGGCTTTTCTGCAGGGGTAAAAAACGTTAGATTGAATTTATCACGTCGCCCTTCTTGACGAAGTTGTGTATCAATGCCAAATAAGAATTCAAACATTGGGCCGCCACGCATCGCACTAGGCTCTTTTGGGTTCCCTGAAAAACCAATGGCAATATCACCACCATCCATTGCTTTTAAGCGATCACGAATCGCCTCTGCAGCACTCAAACCTTCACAGGGTGTTATTGAATTCTCAATGCCGGGTAATTTTTTAATAAATCGACCGCCTGAAGCAATAATAAGCGCATCATTTTCAAACAATCCAATTGGGGTGATCACTGTTCTGTTGTTGTTCTCTAGGCCGGTCACTTCACTAGCCACATGTTGAACATTTAGTCGCTTAAAAAAATTATCCAAAGGCACAACGATGTCTTTCTTGCTAGCCGCGCCAGACGGCACCCATATTAAACTTGGCATATAAACTAGTTCCGCCTTAGGCGAAATTAATGTGATTTCGGCTTGCTTATCTTGCTTTCGAATGGTTTTAACAGCTGTCAAACCTGCAAAACCTGAGCCGATAATAGTAATTTTCTTCATATTAATCCTTATTCACATTGTGACAAAAATGGCCATTATCTGGCTCCTCTACACTTCTAGCGATATTATCAATAAACGCTTGCAGTTCATCAAATTCTAACACAGTTAAAATTTTAGTAACAACATCTGGTGATACTCTCAGTGTACATAGCCTACCATCTTTAAGCTTAACTTCCATGCCAGCTGCATTCATCATTAGCGCATCGCCAGATTGCTCTAACAAAGCCTCAAGTTCATCTTGAAGGTCATCATACAAATCTTGTAATTCCTCTAATATCTTATCACTAGTCTCATCAGCAATAGAGACAATCTCACCTTGAACAGATCCAAAACCTTTATCATCTTCACACTCAAATTCTATTCCCACCTTTGTTAAGTGGTCTTTGAATTTGCCTGAGAGACTTGGGTCAAAAAATATATAATCTAGCATAAGATTTTAATTAAATTAATAAGGATATTTTAATGCTATCAGAAGAAAGTTTAGATACTATATTTAGAAAAGCAAGAAGTCATAATGGCTGGTTGGATCATAATATTTCTGATGAGAAGATTCATCAAATTTATGAACTAATGAAATTCGGCGCAACATCAGCTAACACTTGCCCTGCCCGCATTACTTTTGTTAAATCTCAAGAAGCTAAAGAAAAACTCAAGCCACATTTAGACGAAGGCAATATTGATAAGTCTATGAGCGCACCAGCCGTGGCAATTATTAGCTACGACGTAGAATTTTACGAAAAACTACCTTACCTTTTCCCGCATGATGATGCCAGGAGTTGGTACGCAGGCAAACCCGATAAAATTACATCAGCTGGATCTTTGAATGCCATCTTACAAGGTGCTTATTTTATGATTGCTACGCGTTCAATAGGTCTCGATTGTGGACCGATGATTGGTTTCAATCATGAAACACTGGACAAGGAATTCTTTCCAGATGGTAAAACTAAATCCATCTTTCTTTGCGGTATTGGACATGGCGATTCTGAAAAAATCTTTCCAAGAAGTCCACGCTTAGGCTTTGATGAAGCTTGCGAAATTATCTAAACCCTACACCACTTGGCCGGCAGCCCAGCCTGACGACCAAGCCCACTGAAAATTGTAACCGCCCAACCAGCCGGTAACATCAACTGTTTCACCAATAAAATACAAGCCTGCTTGTGATTTAACTTCCATGCTTTTAGAAGATAGCTCATCTGTATTGACGCCACCGGTACATACTTCTGCTATACGCATGCCTTCAGTGCCACTAGGGCGCAACACCCAGTTATTCAGCGTAGCGCCTAATGCTTTTAAATCACTTTGCTTGATCTGACCCAAAGGCAAGCTCGATAAGGGTTGATCAGTTAAGTATCGGCCAAGCGAGTAGCCAAACGCTTA
>FUWD013232249.1_pt1 | contig 12929 bp, 8 predicted proteins | sample 1063281 | NCBI WGS metagenome assembly FUWD01 (sample SAMEA79048168, study PRJEB19326) | metagenome | biome: marine
CGGCTACAGTCCAACCCGCGCGGCAGCCTTTTGTACAGAACATTTTGAAGGTGAACGGATTGAGTTGCTTGCACCTTTATTTTTACCGGGGTCGAGCAAAATTCTGTTGCTGGATCATCCCAAGCACTTGCCAAATGTGATCGATTCGCTGGAGCAGGAAGGATTTGTGCGGCTTTATATCAATGGGAAAGCAATCCGTCTGGATGAATGGAAGGAAAACTCTGCAAAATTTAAACTCAGTAAAAACACTACTGTCGATTTGGGAATTGACCGTTTGCGCGTTAATCCGGAAGAACAAAAACGCCTGGCAGAAGCCATTGAAAATGCTTTCCAGCGTGGACATGGTTTGTTGAAAATTTGTTTGACGGATCTAAAACCGGAAGGTCAGTTGAGTGAAAAATATGTATTTTTGTCTGAAACTCCAGCAAATGTGGAAAATGATGTGAGGCTTTCTTTTTTTCAGCAGGAAGAATTATCACCACGCATGTTTTCCTTCAACTCTCATGTGGGAGCATGTCCAACCTGTGATGGTTTGGGAAAAATTCAGCGCATAAATGATCCTCAATGTGAAGATTGCGGAGGTGAACGTTTGAAAGCAGAATATCGTGCAGTGACAATTAATCAGCAAAACATCAGCCAGTTTTGTCAACTTTCTGTCCCGGAAGCACGTCAGGAAATTGAAAGCTGGGTTCTCACCGAAAATCAGCGTACCGTTGCCGAACAGGCGCTGGGCGAAATTTTAACACGTCTTAAATTTTTGGAAAATGTAGGGTTGGACTATTTGACACTCGATCAAAAAGCATCCACACTTTCCGGAGGTGAGGCGCAGCGTATCCGGCTTGCCTCACAAATTGGTTCAGGACTGGTGGGCGTGACCTATGTTTTGGATGAACCAACTATTGGCCTGCATCCCCGTGATACTTCACGGCTTATCCGCACGCTGAAGCAATTACGGGATCGTGGAAACAGTGTGATCTTAGTTGAACACGATTTGGACACGATCCGACAAGCCGACCATATTATCGATATTGGTTCGGGAGCAGGTCATTACGGCGGCAATGTTTCCGCTTTTGGAAGTCCACAGGAAATCTCAATCAAACACGATACGCTGACTGCACAATATATGAGAGGGGAAAAATCGATTCCGCTGCCGAAAAAATATCGTCCGTTTAATCCGGAGCATTTAATTTCTGTTACCGGAGCAGCAGCAAATAATTTAAAAAAACTGGATGTCAACTTTCCTCTCGGAGTTTTTACGGTGGTGACCGGCGTTTCCGGTTCAGGAAAATCCTCACTGGTTGTCGATGTTCTGCAGCGAGCCCTGGAAAAGGAAATAAATGGAAAGCAGATTAAACCAGGAACACACAAAAAAATTAGCGGAATAGCTCAACTTGAATCCATAATGGTGATCAACCAGGAAGCGATTGGGCGAACTCCGCGTTCAAATCCTGCAACTTATGCAAAAGTTCTTGAACCGATCCGCAACCTCTTTGCTTCAATGCCGGAAGCAAAACAACGCGGATTTTCCAAGCGTCGTTTTTCGTTTAACGCAAAAGAGGGGCGCTGTCCAGCTTGCGGCGGACAGGGTTCCCAATTGATTGAAATGCATTTTTTGTCAGATGTATGGGTCAAATGCGATCAGTGCAAAGGCAAGCGCTACAATCGGGAAACCCTGGCAGTCAAGTATAAGGGGCATACTATTGCGGATGTGCTTGAAATGGAAATCAGCAAAGCAGTTGAAGTTTTTGTGGCACAGCCGCGCATCAAGCGGATTCTCAAAACCCTGGAAGACGTTGGCCTGGGTTACATGAAATTGGGACAGGCAGGAAATACTCTCTCCGGAGGAGAAGCCCAGCGATTAAAATTAGCTGCAGAACTTGCTCGTCGTGCACATGGTCCTACTCTTTATATTTTGGACGAGCCCACTACCGGACTGCATATCGACGACGTGGCAAGGTTGCTTAAAATATTGCACAGCCTGGTGGATGAAGGTCACTCTGTGCTGGTCATTGAACACAATTTAGAAGTGATCAAAACCGCAGACTGGCTGATTGATTTGGGACCAGAAGGCGGAGACAAGGGCGGAAGATTGGTCTTTGAAGGAACTCCAGAAAACTGCAGTAAGAATCAGCTAAGTTACACCGGTAAGTTTCTGGAAGCGTCTTTTTACTCCAATCCACAAAGCGAATTTAGGGAAACTAGCCTCTGATCTTTTTTAACAAAACTTTTTTCCATCAGAAACTTTTAATAAAACCTTGAAGAATCATAGTGAACCAGGCCAATAACGTTCTCTAGTTTCAGAATTTGCTTTCGAAGCAAAATTGTTTTCAAGACTCCTTTCAATTGTTATAGTATGAGAGGCAAGTTTAGAATAACTTTTTGCTAAATGCTGTTGAATAAATATTACAACCATGAACATTGATTCCATTAATTACACCTTAATTCTATATACTGCATTTTGTATTTTGCTGGGGATTTTTTTCTGCTGGTTCTATCAGAAAAAAATGATTTCTACTCAATCCCAGGAAATAGATGCACTTGGTGAATCACTAAATGAACTTCTGAAAAAATACGATACCATCCTGGCAGACAAGATAGAGCTCGATAAACAGTTTGCCATCTTAAAGCAGGCTGCAAACAGAATTCCGGAAATTGAGGAAGAACTGAAATTTCAGCAAAAACAGTTTTCTACTCTGCAGGTATTAAATGCAACTTTGGAAGAAAGGCTGGAATCCAAGGAAAATGAATCAAGAGAAAAATTAAAATTTCTGGAGGAAGCAAAAAAATTGATGGGAACAGAGTTTGAAAATCTTTCTGCCAAAATTTTTACAAGCAAATCAAAACAATTTGTTGAGGAAAACAAAAATAGTATCCAGAATCTGCTTACTCCAATTCAAACAAAAATGAAGGAGTTTCAGGAAAAAGTAGAAAAGTTTCATCTTGAAGATGAAACTGGCCGGGCTTCAATTAAGGCAGAATTTGAGCACCTCAAGGAAGTTAATACAAATTTAAGTCAGGAAGCTCAAAACCTAACGACGGCACTTCTAGGTGATTCAAAGCAACAGGGTGACTGGGGTGAAATGATCCTGGAAAAATGTTTGCAGAATGCAGGCTTGATTGAAGGAGAACACTACCAGAAACAAACCCAGATTAAAACGGATGACGGCACTCAACTGCGTCCGGATGTTATCATCAAGCTGCCAAACGATCGTATCCTGATTGCCGATTCCAAGGTCTCACTGAAAGCATATAACAGCTACATGTCTGCAGATGATGAACAAAAACGGAAAGCCTACGCCAAAAAACATCTGCAGTCCGTGCGAAATCACATCCAGGGATTGTCTTCAAAAAATTACCAGGAGGGCTTCGAAGAATTTGGTTCACCGGATTACGTACTGATGTTCATGCAGATTGAGCCGGCATATTCCCTGGCGCAGTCCCTTGACAGCAACTTAACTTCTGATGCGTTTATAAAAAATATCATCATTGTCACTCCGGCAAGTTTAATGATGGCACTCCGGATTGTAAATCAACTCTGGCGACAGGAAAAGCAGGTGCAGAATGTGAAAGAAATTTTTGAAAGGGGCGGGAAATTATATGAAAAAATTTGTGGATTCCTTGAAGAGTTTGAGAAAATTGGTGATAAAATTAAGGGTGCCCATGAGTCTTATGAAAATGCATATAATAAGCTGAGTGACGGAAGAGGTAACATGATTAGACAGGCAGAGATGCTCAAGAATCTGGGAGTGAAAACGGCCAAGTCTATTCCCAGAGAATTTAAAAAAGCTATTGAGGATTCAGCTAACGAAAACTAATAACATGAGCCTTTCTCTTCTAATTTTTAAACCTGACGATTCCACTGACGATTATAAGATTACGAGCTTTGTGGAATCCATCCGGCAGGCACCTTTTTTATCATAGATGGGATCATTCCCAGTGTGACAGTCATCAATAACACCATTGTTCCCGACAACAGCAACAAACCATCGTAACTGCTCATTGACTGTCCCAGCCAGATCCATGATTCATTAAAAACCCCCAGTTCAAGGGCTTGTCCGCTCAAAATACCGGAAAGCCCTGTTCCTCCACTATAAAGCGTAAACCAAAGTCCGGTAGCAAGGGATTTGTTTTTCGGAGGAATGAGGGCAAGTGTTTCTGAGGTCATTGCTATACTGGATGCAGCTTGAACCATTCCAAACAGAATCGTTAAAATTCCAACAACAATCCGGATTTCTTCCGTAAACAGATTGCGCCATAAAAAAAGAAGAAGAATGATTCCAAAGCCAAAATGGCAGCAAAGAAACACATACTTTGTACCAAAACGATCTATCATTCTGCCACCTAAAAAGAATCCTGCTAATGCTCCTACTACTAATAAATTTCCAAAAAAAACAATCTCAACCTTTGACCACAGAAGCACATCTTTTTCGATCAAATTGAAAATTTGTGGGCAGGCACCAGTGAAAAGAGTCAGTAAAAAACAATATGCACAAAACGGCAGATATCCTGGAATATTAAGAACTTTCAAAAAACTTATGCGGAATGACTCTTTTTTAACAGTACTTTTATCCAATTCAGGTATTTGCTGATAAAAAAACATTCTTAGCAGCATCAGAATTGTAATGATACCCAGAATCGCCTGATACATTTCCAGGGTGGGGTAAAGTTCCAGAATGTAAATTACTATTAATGTGAAGAGGATTCCAATAGATTGCCAAGTAAGTCTTAACTGTCCAAAAAAACGTCCCCTAATATTTTCTGGTATGATAGGGTGAAGCAGTGCAAACCAATTTCCCAAAGTCATTGCTGAACCTATCCCAAAGACAACAATTCCAAATCCAACTGCCATTATTCTTAATGAGTCCGGTAAATAACTGACACCTATCAGCAGGGCAAAGCCGAAAAATGAAAACACCATCCCGATAATACCAATCCGTTTTTTACCAAATATATCTGAAAAATAGCTAAAAGGAATGATGACTAAAAATGTTGATAACGGCAGGATTGATAATAAAATCAGGATAGTTGCGCTGGGAATTCCCAAATGGGAAAAGTAGGAAAGCAGTATGCCGTTATTGAATGACAGATACGACATCCCGCCAAGAGATGCCGTAAGTAGAATCATGCGAATAGCTTTTTTTGTTTCTAAATCAGACATTGCTTGATTGAACCGAATAAAGTTAAATAGAAGAGTTCATTTTGTGAAGCAGTAGAACTAAAAAAATCATCAACTCTGATTTGAATCTTCAGCTGTTTTTTGATAGAGGAAGAGACGATATGTTTTAAAATGGGCAAATTGTTCGCCGCTGGTACCGCCTGAAAGATATTTACGATTGGCCTGAGCAATTTTTTTTCGGAAGGCAAAACTAAAGAGTTTACTGAAACGGGGATAGTTGCTGGTCATATAATAGGCCACAATGTTCCAGGTTGGAACAATTACTTCTTGAATCAAATCCCGCATAATATCTAATGATGGAGCTGTTTCTTTCGTGATATCTATGTCAGTGATTTGCCTGAAAGGTAGAGTTTGCATATATTTTAGAAATCTCTCAATTTTATGACCGCCACTGACTGGACTTTTACCTTCAACATCACGTTTAAAAAAATCACAAATTAGCAAATGGCCTTTTTGATTGAGTATTAACTGGGTCTGAGCCATGGCCTTTTCCAGGAGTAAGTACTGAAAACTTTCGCTGCACAAAATCAGATCATAGTACTTTTTTGTTTTCAGATCTTCATAGCGGCATTCAAATATTTCTACTCGTTCTCCGAGGCGCTCCCTCACATGTTTAGTTAAATTTGGGACTGGGTGAGACACAATCCACCGAGTAACCTGCATCAAGCAATTTTTCTGAAAATTTTCCGGAACCACAACCGACATCTAAGATAGAATTTACTCCATCCGGAATATGTTTTAGCAACAAGTTGGCATAGTTCTCCTGCGCTTCTAACACATTTGCCGGATCCACACTTAATGCTTCCGGCCAGTATCCATAATGCAGGTAGTCGGTTTTATAAAAATGCCTGGCGAATGCCAACCCGATGTCGAGACCAACTTCTTTTAATTCAACTTTGTGCATGGGAAATTAGTTACGGAGATTAAAAGAATATATGGCTTGGGCTGTAAAGAGAGGAGAAGTAAAGATTGAAGAAGAGCCGCAGGTTTCAAAGAGCTGTTCTTTGAGCCTGCAGCAGAAAACCAATTTAGTTTTGTCCTTCCATGTATTCAATCAGATCAATCAAACGAGTGGAGTAACCCATTTCATTGTCATACCAGGATACCAGTTTGAAAAATCTGTCATTCAAACCAATACCGGCTCCGGCATCATAAATAGATGAATAAGTACTGCCAATGAAATCACTGGAAACAACATCCTCATCTGTAAAACCCAGGATACCCTTGAGTTTACCTTCTGAAGCAGCCTTCATTGAGGAATTGATTTCCTCGTAACTGGTCGATTTACTTAGTTTCACTGTCAAATCCACAACAGAAACATTCGGAGTAGGCACCCGAAAAGACATTCCGGTTAATTTTCCAGCTATTTCCGGAATACATAGTGCTACTGCTTTGGCTGCCCCAGTAGAAGCAGGAATGATGTTTTGTGGTCCACCACGTCCACCGCGCCAATCTTTTTGTGATGGACCGTCAACAGTTGGTTGAGTTGCTGTCACAGAGTGAACAGTGGTCATCAAACCTTCTTCAATTCCATAATTATCCAGCACAACTTTTACAATTGGCGCCAGACAGTTAGTGGTACATGATGCATTGGAAACAATATTATCTGTACCTGGATCATATGTTTCATTGTTGACACCCATTACCAGGGTCTTGATTTCAGCCGACTTGGCAGGAGCAGAAATTACCACTTTTTTTGCTCCGGCTTTCAAATGCTCTTCTGCCTTTTCACTGGTAGTAAACAATCCTGTAGATTCAATTACATAATCAATATTCATTTTGTTCCAGGGCAAATCTCCAGGATTTCTCTCAGACAGACACTCAATTGTTTTTCCGTCAACAACTAAACAGTCTTTTCCTGCCTGAACATCACCATCAAATCGTCCATGCGTAGAATCATATTTCAGTAAATAGGCTAAATTTTCAGAAGGTACCAAATCATTGATTGCCACAATTTCAACATTTTTATTTTTATTTGCTGCTCGGACCACCATTCTTCCAATGCGTCCGAATCCATTTATTGCAATTCTAATTGTCATTTTTCTCCTTTATATTAGACACAAACAATTATTTCTCAGTATTATAGTAGTTCGTTCTGCTGCATTAGTCTAGCCGGGAATCCAGCAGACCAAGTCCTGCAGCTCAGTTTAAATTGCGGTTTTTTATTATTATATTCTCTCCATCTGCCATAATCATCCGTGTACATAAATTGATAAAAAGACCGTTCTCAACTACTCCAGGAATCATGTTCAGATGTTGCTCAAGCTGTTCTGGATTTTCAATCTTTCGAAAATGACAATCAACTATAAAATTCCCCTGATCAGTCACGCTTGGTTGACCCTGCTTGAGCCGGAGTTCTGGATTTCCCTGAAGTGACTCCAGTTGATTAAAAACAACTTGCCAACCGAATGGAATAACTTCTACCGGCAAAGGAAACGCACCCAACTGCTGTACCAACTTTGAACCACTGACAATAATGATTTCTTCTCTTGACGCAGAAGCAACAATCTTTTCACGGAGTAAGGCAGCACCTCCGCCTTTGATCATATTTAAGTTGGCATCAATTTCGTCTGCACCATCAATCGTTAAATCAATGAACATTGTCTCAGAAAAATCAATCAGAGGTATTCCTTCACTTTCTGCCAATATTTTAGTGGCATCTGAAGTTGGTATGCCGCGGATTGAAAGTCCATTCCGGACAAGTTCACCAATTTTTTTAACAGCAAACTCTGCGGTGGAACCTGTCCCAAGGCCTACTATCATGCCATCTTTGACGTATTCACATGCAGCCTCAGCGGAACGTTGTTTTTCAGAAATCACACTACACCCGTTGCATCAGTTTTTTGTTTTGGAAGTAAGAAGAGTACGCAAGTTTTGAAACGCAGCAGGTAAAAAAGGACGACCGGAAGAATTGAGGATGGTTCCGGTAATCCTTGCACTGAGAATCAACGTTTTGTCGGGTATGCTCCGGATTTCCTGAAGAAAAATGAACTTTACTTTGCTTAACAAAGCCAATTCTAAACTCACTACAAAGTCATCTCTACTTTGTAATGAGCTTCGATATTCTATTTCAGCTTTTGTAATGACAGGACTCAATCCTTGCTCAAAATAAGCAGTCAATTTCAGGCCCTGTGATTCCAAAAACTGATGGCGAGTGTGTTCAAGATAATTCTGATATACCGCATTATTTATCACACCAAAACTGTCCAGCTCATAGTCCCGAACTGACAATTTTAACTCAAAGTGGGAAGTTTCAATGGAAGGAAGCATCCTGAACTATGAACCTGTATGCAGTATTTTATGCTGCTTCCGGAATTTTTTCTTCGGAAACCAAATCTACCGGTTTTTTGTTTTTCTCGGCTTCCTTGAATTCCCTTTCCATTGCAGCTCTTGCAGCTTCATCTGCTGCCTTACGCATTGCTGCCGGGTCAATCACTCCTTCTCCAAGATCATAGTCCATGTTATTAAAGACATTAAATCCTGTGCCTGCCGGTATAAGTCGGCCGAGGATGACGTTTTCTTTCAAACCGCGGAAAGTGTCGTGTTTTCCTGCCAGGGAAGCGTCTGTCAGCACCTTTGTTGTATCCTGAAAAGAGGCTGCAGAAATAAATGAATTTGTACTTAATGACGCTTTTGTAATACCAAGCAATTTTGGTTTTGAACGAGCGGGACGCAGTCCCTGTGCAGTTAACCCTTGATTTAAACTATTCAGTTCCGAACGACCAATTTCCTGACCGACCAGCAAGCTTGAGTCACCCGGATCTTCAACATAAGCCTTACGCAGCATTTGACGTACTATTACTTCAATATGTTTGTCGTTGATACCGACACCCTGAAGTCGATAAACTTGTTGAACCTCATCCACCAAATATTTTTGCAGAGCTTTTGAACCTTTAACTGCAAGAATATCATGTGGATTCGGCGAACCGTCAATTAGAGGATCACCTGCACGCACATACTCTCCCATGTGTACGGTGATATGACGACCGCGTGGAATAAGGTATTCTTTTGAATCGCCTTTTCCATCTTCAGGACGGATGCGGATTCGTTGCTTTTTCTTCACATCTAAGTCAAATTCTACAATCCCGTCAATTTCAGTGATAACCGCCTGATCTTTTGGAACTCTTGCTTCAAAAAGTTCTGCAACTCTTGGTAGTCCGCCGGTAATATCCTTATTTCTGGCAAGTTCTCTTGGGATTTTTGCCAGAACATCTCCAGCATGTACCTCTACCCCATTTTCTACTACCAATTCAGATTTATTCGGTAACGCAAACTCCGTCGCAGTATCATTTTTTCGGATAATTGTTTTTTTCTTACTATCAATAATTGCAATTAATGGATGTTGTTCCAAACTTTGGGATTCATGAATTACTTTCCGTGAAACACCAGATACTTCATCGACTTGTTCCTTGAAAGTTTCACCCTCATGGATGTCTTCAAAATTAACGAATCCAGATACGTCTGTGATGATTGGAATGGAAAAGGGATCCCACTCTGCAATTAAATCACCTTGTTCAACCAACTCACCTTCTTTTTTCAGGAGAGTTGCCCCCATCGGCAAGGGGCGTCTTTCACGCTCTCTTTCGTTTTCAAGGTCAGCCAGTTCAGACGCAGATATATTTTTGTCACCTTCAACAATCACTGCTTCCCCACGACGTCCAAGAACAACAAAATTACCTTCACGGTTCTTTACTTCCTTAAGGTCATCAAAGCGAAGAACTCCGCTAAAACCTGCTTCCCATTTATTCTGTTCAGCCGAACGACTTGCAGTTCCACCTATATGAAAAGTACGCATTGTCAACTGGGTTCCCGGTTCTCCAATACTTTGGGCGGCAATCACACCGACTGTTTCACCTAAATTGACCAAACCACCGTGGCATAAATCACGTCCATAACAATTCCTGCAAACACCTTGTTCAGACATGCAGGTCAAAGGTGAGCGTATTTGTACTTTTTCAATCCTGGAATTTTCAATGACATCCCTATCTGACTCATCTATTAGAGTTCCAGCTGGAATCATGATTTCATTTTCAACATTTGGATCGAGCACGTCATCAAGCAAAACACGTCCTAAAATCCGGTCTCCAAGAGATTCAATTATCTCTCCGGACTCTATCAAAGCTGTCATTTCGATGCCATCCAGGGTTCCGCAATCATCCTCCAGTACAACACTGTCCTGTGAAACATCAACCAGGCGTCGAGTCAGGTATCCGGAATTCGCCGTTTTTAATGCAGTGTCAGCCAGTCCTTTGCGGGCACCATGTGTTGAAATAAAATACTCCAACACGTTAAGCCCTTCGCGGAAATTTGCGTGAATTGGTGTTTCAATAATTTCACCGGAAGGTTTTGCCATCAAACCACGCATACCGGCTAACTGTTTCATTTGCTGATTACTACCGCGAGCTCCGGAATCTGCCATCATAAAAATTGAATTCACTTTATGAACACCTTCTTCATCAATGATCTCTTCAGAAAGTCCGGCAGACATTTGTTCAGAAATTTTTTCTGTGGTCCGTGCCCAAATATCAATTACCTGGTTGTAGCGTTCTCCGTCAGTGATTAAACCATCCTGGTGCTGCATGTTGATTTTGTTGACATCTACTTGAGCTTTTCTCAACTGAGTGGTCTTTTCTTTTGGAATAACCATATCATCCATGCTGACGGAAAAACCTGCCTTGGTTGCATATTGGTAACCTAAATCTTTCAGATCATCCAACATTTTTACTGATTTAACACTTCCTGCCTTTCTGTATGACTCATCAACAAGTTCGGCCATTTGTTTTTCTTAAGGTGTACATTGATTGATTTGAATGGAACCTCTTCCGGAATTACCATAGAAAGAATAATACGACCAACTGTGGTTTCCACAATTGGTTTGCTGGTAGATGATTCTTGATTATTTTCTTCAGACAATATTTCTCCTAAGTGTTCCAAACGTACTTTTATTTTGGCATGCAAGTCCACACGACCATGTTCAAAAGCAACTAGAACTTCTTCTCGACTGGAGAAAATCTTTCCTTCTCCAAGAGCACCTTCACGTTCCCTGGTAATCCAGTAAAGACCGAGCACCATATCCTGAGTTGGTGCCATCACAGGTTTCCCATTTGCTGGTGACAACACATTATTGGTGGACATCATCAATATTTTTGCTTCCAGTTGTGCTTCCACAGAAAGGGGGACATGAACCGCCATTTGGTCACCGTCAAAATCTGCATTGAATGCTGTACAAACGAGCGGATGCAACTGTATAGCTTTCCCTTCAATCAAAATAGGCTCAAAAGCCTGAATACCTAGGCGGTGAAGTGTTGGTGCACGGTTCAGTAAAACAGGATGTTCACGTACAACTTCTTCAAGGATGGCCCATACTTCAGGCGGATTTTCTTCAAGGACTTTCTTTGCATTTTTAATCGTGTGTATTTCCTGATAATCAATCAATTTGTGAAAAATAAATGGTTTGAAAAGTTCCAGAGCCATTTTTTTAGGTAAACCGCACTGATGAAGTTTCAGTTCCGGTCCAACCACAATCACAGTACGTCCGGAATAATCAACACGTTTACCCAGCAGATTTTGACGGAAACGTCCCTGTTTCCCTTTGAGCATATCACTTATTGATTTTAACGGCCTTTTATTTGAACCCACCATAGGACGGCCACGACGTCCATTATCGAAAAGGGCGTCTACAGATTCCTGTAACATTCTCTTTTCGTTTTTAACAATTATTCCAGGTGCACGTAATTCAATCAGTCGTTTGAGACGGTTGTTTCTGTGAATAACACGTCGATATAAATCATTGAGGTCACTTGTCGCAAAGCGTCCGCCTTCTAGAGGAACCAAGGGTCTCAGTTCCGGAGGAAGGACTGGTAAATTTTCTATGATCATGGAGTCAACCGCATTTCCAGACTTCAGGAGCTTGCTGACCACAATGAGTCGTTTGGCAATCCTTTTGCGGCGTGTTTCAGAATTGACTTCCCGCATATCAATCTGCAGCTGTTTTTCCAGCTTGGCTAAATCTATCCTTCGCAAAAGCGTCTGCACGGCTTCTGCACCCATACCCAACTTCAAATCCGGATGATTCTCTTCCAATTCCCGATATTGATCTTCCTCCACCAGTTCCAGTTCTTCCAGTTCAGAATCTCCTGGATCAAGAACAATATATGCATCAAAATAGAGTACCCGTTCTAAATCCCTTAGCATCATGTCAAGAATGGTTGCAATACGACTTGGAACACCCTTGAGAAACCAGACGTGAGAAACAGGGCATGCAAGTTTGATATTACCCATGCGATCACGGCGTACCTTTGATTCTATAACTTCCACACCGCACTTTTCACAAGTAATCCCCCGATGTTTCATACGTTTGTATTTTCCGCAGATACACTCGTAATCATGTACAGGGCCAAAAATTTTACCACAGAAAAGCCCGTCCCGTTCCGGTTTAAATGTACGGTAATTAATGGTTTCGGAGGTTCTGACTTCTCCATGAGACCAGGATGTTACTTCATCGCCAGTGGCAATTCTGATCCGTACCGCGGAGTAATTTTTCGGATTTACTGCAGTTTCAAACAAATCTCTGAGTGCCATGTTTAGTTGCTCGTTAATTGGTTATAGGTTTTTTATTTTAAAACTTTATGCTGTAACTTCTACCACATTGTCTTCTTCATTTAACTCTTCCGATCCTGCTTCGGATATTTTTTCCTCGGATTTATTCCCCTTTGACATCTTCTGACACCGGAGAAGATTCCGTTTCTTCAGG
>FUWD013190952.1_pt1 | contig 12928 bp, 10 predicted proteins | sample 1063281 | NCBI WGS metagenome assembly FUWD01 (sample SAMEA79048168, study PRJEB19326) | metagenome | biome: marine
ACACTTCTGAACCAGCTTGTGTAAATCTAAAGATATTATCTACAAAGAAAAGAACATCTTTACCTTGACCTTCGCCAGCACCATCTCTAAAATATTCTGCAATGGTTAATCCTGATAAAGCAACTCGTGCACGTGCCCCAGGAGGCTCGTTCATTTGACCGAAACGAAAGTTACTTTAGACTTTTTCATTCCTTCCATGTCAATTTTACTCAAATCCCAGCTGCCTTCTTCCATAGACTTGTTAAAGTCTTCGCCGTATTCAATAATACCAGCTTCTATCATTTCGCGCATAAGGTCATTCCCTTCACGTGTGCGTTCTCCTACACCAGCAAATACCGATAAACCACCGTGACCTTTAGCTATATTGTTAATCAATTCTTGAATCAATACTGTTTTACCAACACCAGCACCACCAAATAAACCAATTTTACCACCTTTAGAATAAGGTTCAATTAAATCGATTACTTTAATACCAGTAAACAACACTTCGGTTGCTGTTGATAAATCTTCAAATCTTGGCGCGTCTCTGTGAATTGGCAATCCGTTTTTACCATCTTTTGGTAAAGCTACCAAACCATCAATAGGGTCTCCTGTAACGTTAAACAAACGCCCGTAAATGTCATTTCCGATAGGCATTTTAATAGGATTACCTGTAGAGCGAACTTCTTGACCTCTTTGTAAACCATCGGTAGAATCCATCGCAATACAGCGCACAGTGTCTTCGCCAATATGTTGCTCAACTTCTAATACTAAAATAGTACCGTCTGTTTTGGTTATTTCTAAAGAATCATAAATTTGAGGTAATTCGGCTCCAGATGAAAATTCAACATCTAAAACAGGGCCGATAATTTGGGCAACTTTTCCTGTAACTTTAGTCATTACTAATATGGGTTTTACTTAGCGTTACGCCTTTAATTATTTATTAATTTGAAGTTGCAAAAATAGTGCCTTTTTTTAGAAATAAAAACCTGTTTTTAATTAATTTATTTAAGGATGATTAAAGCATTTACTTCAAAAAAAAAGCCCCGCAATGCGGGGCTTTTTATCGTATTTAAAACGTTCTTTTTATTAAGGATTTACAGTGAAAGATAAGAAATACATAGATCCTATCATACCTGTACCATAAGCTTGTGTATATTCTTTACCTCCTAAGTTGTTAGCTCCTAATTTTAAAGAAGCGTTCCAACTTGGTAATTTATATGACAATTGCGCATCTAAAACAGTTGCAGCAGGTACTGTGCCATTACCAAATGAAGCTTGCCATAAGTAAGAATCAAAATAACGCACACTAAAATTAAATCCAAAGTTTTTAAGTACTTCTGGGTTTCCAAAAGAAGCTTTTAAACTGTTTTCTGGTGTGTTAAAACCTGCTTCAAATCCTGGATCTGAAGCTTGATCAAATTTAAATTTAGAGTATGAGTAATTTAATGTAAAGTCATAGTCTTCGAAAACTTTAGCAGCTAAGCCTAATCCAACGCCATAAGAAGTAACATCTCCAGCAGAATTAGTGTAAGTTCTAAAAGGCACATAATCGCCTTTTGATAAAGCTATAAGAGCAAGTGGTGCAGGAAGTGTTCCTGGAACAAAATCAGAAAAATCTGCTTTACCATATAAAGGTGCTAAAACTGTTTTTTGAGCAATAAAACCAGTATAATCATTATAATAACCGCTTAAATCAATAGATACATTACCTATTGTGCCTCTATAACCAAGTTCGTAAGCTGTAATTTTTTCTGGTTGTACAAATGGTGTATTAAATTTTTGAGGTGCACCTGCCATAACAGACTCTAAAGAAAAGGCATTTTCATAACCTTGTCTGCCTGTAACTGTTAATGTTGAAGGCATACCTATGGCTTGACCTGTTGTACTTACAGGATAAGGTCTAGATTCATAACGATCTAAATTGTCTGGAGCAGAACCAACTAAAAGGGCATTTCCAACATCTAAACCAATATATTGACTTTGGGTATCTGGATTTCTAAATCCTGTTTGGAAAGACGCTCTAATGTTATGTTGACCTCTATCACCTGCAGAATATACTAAAGATACGCGTGGTGAATAATTACCATCATAATTTTTAGATTTATCATAACGAACAGATCCTGTAAATTTTAATTTATCATCCATTACTTTTTTCATCACTTGCATATAGGCACCATATTCACTATAGGTAATTGGGCCATCATTATCGGTAAAAATTGTACCTGAAGAATTCAATTCATATTCTCTCCATGAGCCACCTATTTGAATTTCGGCAACATCTGTTAAATTTGAAAAGTTATAATTTCCTTCAACTTGAGACATTTTGGTAGCATCAACAAACTTAGACCCCGTTAATAATGAAGGATCAGAAGTTATTTCAGCTAAACCAGCATTAAAAGCAGCAGTTCCTGGTATTAAAGCTCCCGTTTGGGCAACCTGACGCGCTACACCATGCGCTTGAGCATCAGACATTGGTGTGCCAGTAATAGCACCTAATCTTCCACCAATATATGTTTGCGCATATTCTGTAAACCATTGTGTATCTCCTTTCCAACTTCTGTTTAAATTGATCGCCGCAAATCTTGAATCGAAAGAATTACCAGCACTTTCTGTAATGGTATAAGCCCTTACAAAGAAGTCTTTATTATGCACTTCAAATTTATGTTGTTGCATGATAAAATCTCTTATATTATAGCGATTAGCACCTTGATAAGTGGTGTTTCCTGTACCAACTTTACCTTGATAAATCACTTCTAAATCATCTGCAAAAGGACGATAAACCAATGTTAAATCACCTTTAACACTTTCGGCTTTAGGATCTATCATTTCACTTTCTTTATAACCTGTACGTGCCACTTTAGATGAGCCTAACATTCCTGGAGGTAAAACAAGACCTGCGCCTGCTGCAATAGCATCAAAATCTAAAGTAGTTGCAACCTCATCACCATAAACATTTAAGCCGTCGTAGCTTGGTGAAGATGATGTGTTTGAAGCATCGTTTACATCGTGAAAATCGGCAGCAATCCAGTCAGTTCCTTGTAAATAAGAAAATGAAACTTTAGCAGCAAATTTATCAGAAAAAGCATGAGCCATACGAATACCAGCATCCCAATATTCATTATTACCAGCTGCTTTTTGATTGGTGTAACCAGATTTAACGTACACACTAACGCCTTGGTAATCGAACGGACTTTTACTAGTCATAAATAAAATACCATTAAAGGCATTGGCACCATATAATGCAGATGATGCACCTGGTAATAATTCAACAGATTTTACATCTAATTCAGACATACCTACCAAGTTACCCATTACAAAGTTTAAGGCTGGAGAGGCATTGTCCATACCATCAACCAACTGTACAAAACGGGTGTTTGCAAAAGTTGCAAAACCACGTGTATTAACAGATTTAAACGTTAAACTATTGGTGTTTAATTGCACACCTTTTAGATTTTCTAAACCATCATAAAATGATACAGAAGCTGTATTTTTGATATCTCTAATATCAAAACGTTCAACCGTTACTGGCGATTCTCTGATACTTTCTGGCGTTCGAGAAGCCGACACAATTACTTCGTCTAAGCGGCTACTTTCTTCACTTAAAGAGATACTTAAATCCATGTTGTCTTTAGTTACATCTACAGTTAGTGCTGTGTAACCTACATAAGACGCTTCTAATTTAAAAGGCAAAGGTTCGTCTACCTTAAGAGTGAATTTACCGTCAAAATCTGTAGATGTCCCTACAGCATGACCTACTAATTTAATACTTACTCCAGGTAAAGATTCACCAGACTTTGCGTCTTTTACAATACCGGTTACCGTTGTTTGTGCGAATAGGGAAGTTCCTAAAAAGAGCACAAAAGCAATGCTAAATAACTTTTTCATAGTTGTTATATATTGATTATTTATGTTAAAACTAGTGCAAAATACGATTTTTTTTTAATTCTTGTTAAATTCTTCTTAAAAAAACATCTTTCTTATGTCTATATTCGAAAATTGACATAGCGTAATTCCTATTATATTAATTCAAAATGATTTTTTTAATGAGAATCTGACCCCCTTTAATAATTTTAATAAAGTAAATCCCCTTTTGTAGTTCTTTTAAATCAAGAGATTCGTTAAATATAAAATTAGTGCCGTAACGAAGCAGTTTAACACGTCTGCCTAAAGTATCAAAAACATCTATAAACACCTTATCTGCATTAGGGTTTGTCATGCTTATATTTATCAAACCATTACTGGGATTTGGCCACATTCTGAAACCCGCAATGACCTCATTTTTTACAGCTAGCGGTACAGATACTGCACTACACACAGTAACACCCCAGCTTATTATTGAGCCTATATCACTTGGCCCTTGGTCTTCTGCAAACAAAACCCAATTACCCTGAGCGTTGTCTCCATTAAAGAGGGAGAGTGCACCTGACGGTTTTATTGTGCCCGAATACCCGGGTGCTGAGGTATTACATGTAGCTATAGCGCCGCTGTCATCAAATATTGTATTCATATTTTGTGGCTCACAAAAAGATGATGTTATCAAATTAACTGTTTTATTGGCTGGATCTGTAATACTTAACGCAATATCACCTATCCAAGCATGGGTAATAGTAACGCCTATATTTACATCTGTTATAATAACACTATCTGCCACACTTAAAGTAGATGATACACCAATTGGACTGTTGTCTGGAATAAACAAAGCTGATCCAGAATAAGAAGTTGTATTACAAACCTGTTGGTAGGTAGCAAAAGCATTTGTAGCAGAAAAACTTCCCGTTGTACACGGATTTACAGGCCTTACACGCCAGTAATAAGTGGTAGCTTCGGTTAAATTAGCTAAGGCATAACTTGTGCTTGTTGTATTTACTGATGCAATAAGCGTATTAAAACTTGTGTCGGTAGATACTTGTACATCGTAGGTTTTGGCATTGCTTTGAGGCGTCCAACTTAGGGTAGGATTTAATGCTACACCTATGCTTCCATCACTTGGTGCAATAAGGGTTTGTGTGTTGAAATTAGGGCTGTAAACTTGTAAATTGGTGTCAACCGTTCTGGTTAACGACGTTGATGATGCTTGCACGCTTATTGTATTATTGCCTAAAATAGCATCAGTTAAACCAGATAAAGTCAGTACTACATCCGTCCCGTTAACTGATGTGCTTGACGGATTAAAACTGGCGTTTATGCCACTTGGCAAATTTAAAGCTGTAAAAGTTGTGATTTCAGAAAATCCAGCGAAAACTTGATAGGTATAATTAATAAGGACATTGCTTCCAGAGCACGCATCGGTAAAATTACTTATTGGCAACAAAGAAAAGTTACTTTCTTGAATTGTAAAGTTTGATACATTTACATTAAAAAAAACATTAGTTTAGGCCAGCAACCATAATCCTAGCAGAAGTGGTTGGATTATTTGGCAGCAACACGTTTGCACTGCCATTGTTTAGCCCATTTGACACTAATGTAATAGGATAGGTTTGCCCGCCATCAGTTGACAACAATATATCAACATGCGTACAATTTACGGGCGCTAGATTTGTATTAGCCACGTCCCAAGTAATGGTTTGTGTAGAACCAATATCATAAGTCAAAGCGGTGCTTTGCGAAGTTACTATAAATTGGCCCCGAATTGGCATCTACAGTCAGTATTTTAGCATCTCTAGCTGTCTGCCCACCACCACTTACATTATCCCTTACGGTGACATCAAAATTTAAAGTTCGTGCCACACTTGGCAACACTTCCCAAGTGGTTGCAGTTTGTCCTGCCAAAACAGTATTTATAGTGGGGAAATAACGGGTTGTAGCTATTGTAGGTGAAACCGAACGAAAAACAGCGCCTCCTGTGGCTGTAGCTGAAGGTGGAATGGTAGTAATTTGCGTGTCCGTTTGTTCCCAATTATAAGTAAGTGTATTATTATCAGCATCAGAGCCAACGGCTGTTAATTTAAAAGGTGTGGATTTGGGAATAACCACATCGGCGCCAGCATTAACCAAAGGCGCGTTAAGATTATTAACCAATGACGTTTGGTCTGCACAATTGCCTGACCCAACAGAAATATTGGCATACATTTGTTGGATGCTCACACTGTGAAAATAGGCATCACTGTGGTTTTGCACATCTTGAGGTGAACAAATACCTGCGTATGCCATTATTGTACTACCGCTACCCGGCTCAACAGCTGTTGCGTCAGTTCTATTACCTCCCGCGCAACTTCCTGCATCGCCATTAAAAGTATGGGTTGCGCCAAACTGATGGCCCATTTCGTGCGCCACAAAATCCATATCAAAGGCATCACCAACAGGGTTGGTTTGACCAGTCACACCTTGTGCTTTAGAAGTAGTGCAAGGTGAATTTAAAACAGCTACACCACCACCACCTGTACTAAACACATGGCCAATATCGTAATTAGCCGTGCCAATTATGGAGTCCACAATTTTTTGGTTTTCTGCTAAAAGCGTATTACCGTTGTTATTTGTATATGGGTCTTTTGCGCCATCTAGATAAATTAGTTTGTCATTGTTGGCAACTAAAACCATGGTCAATGCCACATCATTTTCAAAAACACCATTAACACGCATCAGAGTAGTCGTCATAGCTGCCATAACAGCTGCTTTTTTTTGCGCATCGGTGCCGGTACTAAGTTCCGCCTGATTTATATGAAACTGAGAATACTCACCCGTAGCAGCCAATGCCAATCTAAAAGTCCGCAATTTGGCATCATTGGCATTAAATGATTTTAAAGCCGTCGTAATATTTAAGCCTTTGGTTTCTTTTGTTAAACACACAAAGTTTTGATCTTTTTTGGGCAAATCGGATCTACGATACACCATATATTGAGATCTGTCTTTATTATAAGGGTCTAAATATTCAACTTCTTCACCTGCCTTAAAAATCATGGCATAAACCCCTAACTGATTTACGCTAAAGCGGATGCTTGTACTTTTATCAGTCAAACTTCTGCCCACATAAGATTTATTATTTGGAAATTTCTTAGCCAATTCTGGTGCCATAACAGGCGCTTCTAAAACAACGTAATCTATCATTTTACCCGAAGCATCTGGAAATGTAACGATGGTTTTAGATTTGCTGAATTTAGATTTTCTAAAAGGTGCATTAGTTAAATCCTTTTTAAGTTTTTGAATGTCTAGTTTATAATTTTTAAAGTCCTTTGGAGATGATGTGCGTTGCAATATTTTAGCCGATGCTACCTGAGTTTTAGACACAGCCCAAACGTCTTTGGTTTGCGAAAATCCGATTTGTGCAATAAAAAAGAAAATGGAAATTAGAACAATTCTTGTAAAACGCTTCATTAATTGGTTTATTTTTGACAAATCTATTAATTTATTATTTAAAATACAGACACTCTTTTATGCGTTTCGAACTATTTAAAATGTCGCTTATTTTATGTTTGGCTCTCAATTATTCTTGTGCTTCAAATAAACAAGTTATATCTAAAACTATATCACTACAATTGCCCAGCATTAAAGATAATGGCTTAAGCCTAACGCTCACGCCACAATCTGAACTGGTTGTACAACAAGACGATTCGAAGATTAATCACATCACTCAAAATAAAGGCCAAAACCTCATTCTTAAATTTGAATCTATAAAAAAAACGCCTAAAAACATTGCCGATGGTGGTTATCGTGAAGTCTTATTTATCGAAATTCCCAATCAAAAACAACACATTAATCTTGCCGACTTAAAAGACACTAAAATAAATATTTGGTTTGCGCGATTTTGTTTTTGCCGCGATTATATAGGTTTTCACAAAATAGAAGAAGGCCAACTTGATATTGATTTATCAAAAAACACACTAAAAATAAAAGCGACTATTAAGTTCAATAATCTGCCGCAAGTTCTTAATTTTATCGGCCAAGACATACACATTAATCCATAGCTTTTGAAAATATTTCATTCCTACAAAAAATTTAAATCCCTAAAAAAAGGTTCGGCTGTAACCATTGGCACTTTTGATGGTTTGCATATTGGTCATAAAAAAATTCTACATCAGCTTAAAGCGTATAGCGAAAAGTACAATTTAGACGCCGTAGTGTTTACACTGTTTCCGCATCCGCGCATGGTTTTACAAAAAGACGACTCCTTAAAATTACTAAACACCATTGATGAGCGCATCGCATTGTTAGAAGAAGCCGGCATAGATTGTTTGGTAATAGAGCCCTTTTCTAAAGAATTTTCGCGTTTAAGTGCTTTTGATTTTATAAACGATGTTTTGGTAAATCATTTACACATGAGATTACTCATTGTGGGATATGACCATCAATTTGGCAAAAATCGTGAAGGTAAATTTGAACATCTTAAAGAATATAAAACCTTATTCAATTATGAGCTTAAGCAAATCGCTCAGCAAGATATTGATGATGTTGCTGTGAGCTCTACAAAAATTAGAATGGCCTTAACCGATGGCAATATTAATACCGCCAACAAATATTTGGGTTATAATTATATGCTTTCTGGTACTGTTGTAAAAGGACAAGGATTGGGAAAAAGACTCAACTATCCCACAATAAATTTACATATTGAAGAGACTTATAAACTCATTCCAAAAACAGGTGTTTATGTTGTAAAAACAAACATAAATAAGCAAACTGTTTTTGGAATTATGAATATTGGATATCGACCAACGGTAGCTGGAACCCATCAGACAATTGAAACTTATTTACTTGATTTTAATGGCGATTTATACAATCAAAAATTAAAAATACATCTGTTAAATCGTTTGCGCGATGAGCAAAAATTTGCCTCATTAGATTTATTAAAAACGCAAATAGAAACCGACGCATTAAACGCTAGAAAATATATCGATTCAATCTCTAAAAAGTAACTTTATAATTGTTTAAATTTGCGCTTTCAAATTAAACGACAACCCAATGTTACAAGTAGCTTTTATTAGAGACAACAAAACCAAAGTATTACAAGGCTTAGCCAAACGCAATTTTAAAAATGCCGCAGCTATTATAGAAAACACCCTATCTTTAGATGCTTTAAGACGCAGTACACAAGCGCAATTAGACAGCGCTTTAGCCGATATCAATACGTTTTCTAAAGAAATTGGCGACTTATACAAGTCTGGCGAATCTCAAAAAGCCAATCTTTTAAAAGAAAAAACAAGTCAGTTAAAATCTACTTCAAAAGATTTAACCGAGCAATTAAATAAGGCCGCTGCAGAATTACAAGAATTGTTGTATCAAATCCCGAATATCCCTAATGATTTGGTACCAGCAGGTACTTCTGAAACCGATAATATCTGTGTTTTTGAGCATGGCAAGATTCCAACCTTACACGAAAATGCTCTACCGCATTGGGATTTAGCCAAAAAATACGACATCATAGATTTCGATTTAGGCAACAAAATTACTGGTGCTGGATTTCCTGTTTATAAAGGCAAAGGTGCCAAATTACAACGCTCTTTAATTAATTACTTTTTAGACAAAAATACCAATGCGGGTTACAGAGAAGTACAGGTGCCACATTTAGTAAACGAAGCTTCTGGTTTTGGCACAGGACAATTACCCGATAAAGAAGGGCAAATGTACCATGCAACCGTTGATAATTTATACCTCATCCCAACTGCCGAAGTTCCTGTTACTAATATTTATAGAGATGTTGTTTTAAACGAAAGTGATTTCCCTATTTTAAACACAGCCTACACACCATGTTTTAGACGCGAAGCGGGTTCTTATGGTGCGCATGTAAGGGGTTTAAACAGATTACATCAGTTTGATAAAGTTGAGATTGTACGTATAGAAAAACCCGAAAATTCTTACGCTGCACTTGACACTATGGTTGAACATATTAAAAATATTTTGAACGAATTGAAATTACCTTATCGGATTTTACGCTTATGCGGAGGCGATTTAGGTTTTACATCAACCATTACTTACGATTTCGAAATTTATTCTACCGCCCAAGAACGTTGGTTAGAAATAAGTTCGGTTTCTAATTTTGAAACTTTTCAAGCAAACCGTTTAAAATTACGCTATAAAAATAAAGAAGGAAAAACACAATTGGCACATACACTTAACGGAAGTTCGTTGGCTTTACCTCGTGTGTTGGCAGGAATTTTAGAAAATTATCAAACAGAAGATGGCATTACAATTCCCGATGTATTACAAAGTTATACGGGTTTCTCAAAAATAGATTAATTAGCTATAGCTAATTTTAAAAGACGCTTTTGCTGATTTAATTCTACCAAAGTGTTTATATAATCATTAATCTGTCCATTATTCATAAAAAATTGGGCTTTATTTTTTGTGGTCAGGTATTTTAAAATAAGTTCGTTCATAATTTTGGTTTTTAGATGTTCTTTTTAATTAAGACAAGAATAATGCCAAAATGTTACACCACTAAATCAAAAACCAGCCATTTTAAAGAAACTTTAACACTTGTTTTGTATCTTTGAATCAACATCAAGACCCTTATGAAGGTATTTTTAATCGCCATTTTTACGTTTACTTGTTTGATAACATCGGCACAAAGCCCAAGGGTGGCTAGAACGTATTATGAATCTGGGCAGTACGAAAAAGCCATTGAGGTTTATAAAGTTTTACATCAAAAACACGGTTACAGATCCGATTATTTTAAATTTTTAGTATCTAGCTATCAGCAATTAGAAAAATACAACACGGCTCAAGAAGTCATTTTAGCGCAACTTCAAAAATACCCCAAACAACAGCAATTTAATGTAGAATTGGGTTACAATTATGCGCTTCAAAACTTAGCTCAAAAAGCTAATCTTTATTATGATTTAGCTGTTACCGCTGTAGAAAAAGACCCAAATTTAGGATACGCTATCGGCAAATCTTTTCAAGATAATAATCTGTTAGATTACGCTTTAAAAACGTACCAAACGGCTATGAATTTAAATCCTGAGTTAAATTTTAACTTACAAATAGCCTTAATTTATGGCGAACAAGGCGCTATAAACAACATGTTTGATGGTTTTTTAAAAATTGTTGAAAGAGACAAATCGTATACGCTTTCCATATTAAAATATGTTGGGAATTTTATTACTGATGATGCCAATAACGAAAATAATATTTTATTCAAAACATTGTTAATTCAACGTTTACAAACCAATCCAGACAGCTCTTGGAATATTTTATTGAGTTGGTTATTTATGCAAGAAAAGCGTTACAATAAAGCTTTTACACAAGAAAAAGCCATTTTTAAACGAAAACCAGACAATTTAAATCGCATCATTACACTCGGAAAAATAGCTTATAAAGAATCAGCTTTTGAAACCTCTGCACAATGTTTTGACTTTGTTCTTAAAAATACACAACTAGTAGCTTTAAAAATTACCGCCAATTTATATCTTTTAAAAACTGAAATTTCCACTAAAGATTCTCCAAAAGAATTACAACAAATAGATTTGAAATTTAAAAATCTACTTTTAGAATACGGTTTCAATAAAGAAACCCTTTATATTCAAAGTGAACATGCCACCTTTTTAACTTATAAATTAAACCAACCAGATAAAGGCATCGCGCTCATAAAACGCTCTTTAGAACTAAATTTAGACAGCCATCAAAAAGGATTGTTAAAATTGAGTTTAGCCGATATTTTTGTGTATTCTAATCAGTTAAATCAGGCACTAATTACCTATACTCAGGTAAAATTAAATTATAAAAATTCAGTTATAGCGCAGCAAGCTGCCTTTAAAATAGCCGAAACATCGTATTATAAAAGCGATTTTGAATGGGCACAAACACAACTTAAAGTTTTAAAAAGCGAGACCTCACAACTCATCTCTAACGATGCGTTAAAATTGAGCTTGCTCATTGCAAATAACATCCCCACAGATAAAATGAATCCTTTAGCGAGCTATGCTAAAGCCGATTTGTTGGCGCATCAAAACAAAACAAGCGCTGCTATTGACACACTTGATGTTGTGCTTAAAAAATTTAAAGGCTATCCTATAGAAACCTATGCGCTGTTTAAACAAGCGCAATTGTATAGTGACATTAAGAACTATGATAAAGCCATTGCCAATTATTTAACAATCTTAAAAATAAACAAAGAGGCTATTCTTGCCGATGACGCCTGTTTTAATTTAGCCCAATTATATCAAGATAAATTATTTGACGACACAAAGTCAGCAACTTATTACGAGAAAATTATTTTTGATTATCCTGCAAGTATTTATTTAGTAGATGCCCGTAAAAAATTCAGACAACTACGCCCCGAACTCATAAATTAATAACATGTACATATATAACGTTACCATAAATATAGAAGAATCTGTTCACGATGAATGGTTACAATGGATGCAATCAACACACATTCCAGATGTTCTGGCAACCAAAAAATTCACAAAAGCCAAACTGACAAAAGTTTTGATTGAAGAAGAAATGGGAGGACTCACCTATTCTGTACAATACACAACCAAAGACAAAGCCACTTTACAGAGATATTATCAAGAAGATGCCGACAGATTGCGTCAAGAAAGCGATAAACTTTTTAAGGGTAAATTTGTAGCTTTTAGAACCGAATTAGAAGTTATTTCTGAGTATTAAATTATGACAGTACGTGTAAAAAACAAATCAAAGATAATTATCTACAAAGTGTGAAAAAAAATATTAGAGAATATTACTGTTTACCATGTTATAATTTTTATCACTATCTTTTATTTTTTTAACCCTACAAAAAACTCAAGTCTAGATGCTTACGCTTACGCAAGCTATATAAAGTATAACGAGAACCTTTTCCTACCCCATCATTTAATTTACAACTTTTTTTTATACACTTTAATAAAACCCTTCAATCTACTTTTTAATAACATAAATATACTTTTAGTTAGTAAACCCGTTGTGCATTTAAATAATGCTAATTTTTAAATTATTTATATTTCTATCAAAGATAAACTTATTGATGTATTGAATAACCGTTAACGAAGTTAATTTGGATAGTATTCTTGTTTTA
>FUWD013023392.1_pt1 | contig 12917 bp, 11 predicted proteins | sample 1063281 | NCBI WGS metagenome assembly FUWD01 (sample SAMEA79048168, study PRJEB19326) | metagenome | biome: marine
TTGCATACTTTGGTCCATCAGGGTGGCCATCTGCCATTGCATATGATCGACCGCACCATTCAAGCATTGAGAAATCATTTGGATTATCGCCAAACGATACGCAATCTGCAGCATCAATTCCTAAACGTGCTGCCATCTTTGCAAGGGTCATACCTTTTGAAACTCCTAGTGCTGAAATCTCTAGAAGTGAATCGTGTGGGTTGGAGTGAGTAACAGTTGCCAGCCCATCTAGTTCAACCTTTGCGATTGCAAGCATTTCATCCGACGTCAGCTCTTGTTGCGAGCATCGAGCTAAGACTTTAAGTGCAGGCGATGTAATTACTTCTTCAATCTGGTGGACTCCGATGTTATCTAGACCAACATCCCATCGAGGAATATAAATCTTCTCGCGGTGGAAATAATTATGAGATTCAATTGCAAATGAAATTTCTGGAATCGCCTTGCGGAGTCGCTTTACAGCTTCTAATTGAACTTCTTCTTCGATAAGCCATTGTTCTAAAACATTGTCATTGTGTAGGTCATACAACATCGCACCGTTTCCGCAGATTGCGTTGCCGATACCGAATGCATCCTTAATCTCTGGCATCCATCGTGGTGGGCGACCAGTTACAAAGAAGATCTCGATTCCCATTGAATGCGCTTTTCTAAATGCATCAATAGTGCGCTGGGTGATATCTCCGTAATGTGCGACGACCGTTCCATCTAAATCTGTTGCAATTAATTTAGGGCGACGCTCAGACTGCTGGTGAACGCTCACGCTAATTCAAACTTCTTCATGCCAAGGAATGGTTGCAGAGCTGCAGGAACGTTAACTGTTCCATCGGCATTCTGGTGGTTTTCGAGGATTGCAACAATCATGCGTGGAACAGCGACGAGTGTTCCGTTAAGAGTCGCAAGCGCCTTTGTTCCTTCTGAATCCTTGTATCGAATGTTGAGTCTACGAGCCTGGAATTCAGTGCAGTTAGAAGTGCTAGTTACCTCTCTATATGCGCCTTGTGTAGGGATCCACGCTTCGATATCAAATTTACGAGTTGCAGAAGAACCGAGATCTCCTGATGCCACATCAATTACTCGGAATGGAATCTCCATAGCAGTGAGGAAATCCTTCTCCCATTGCAGAAGGCGTTCGTGCTCTGCCTTTGCATCCTCTGGCTTACAGAAAGTAAACATTTCGACCTTATCGAATTGATGAACGCGAATGATTCCGCGAGTGTCTTTCCCATATGTTCCAGCTTCGCGACGGAAGCATGATGAGTAACCTGCATAGCGAAGCGGCAACTTATCTGCAGGCAAAATTTCATCCATATGCATTGCAGCGAGTGGAACTTCAGAAGTTCCTACTAGATAGACATCATCTTTCTCGATGCGATAAACATTCTCTGCTGCCTGTCCTAGAAAACCTGTTCCTTCCATGGCTGCAGGGTTTACAAGAACTGGTGGAATTACCGGAGTAAATCCATTCTTGACTGCGCTCTGAACCGCATAGTTAACAAGTGCAAATTCAAGAAGTGCACCAACACCCGTTAAATAGTATGAACGTGACCCAGCAACTTTCGCGCCGCGTTCGGTATCGATTGCGCCAAGTAACTTGCCGAGTTCTACGTGATCTTTCGGTTCAAAACCATCTTTAGCAAAGTCGCGTGGGGTACCAATATGTTCAATGGTGACGAAATCTTCTTCTCCACCAATAGGTGCTTCGGTATCCAAAAGATTAGAGAGCTGCAGAAGAAGTTGCTTTGCTTCCTCTTCTATTGCAGATCGCTTTGAATCAGCGCCTTTGACCTTATCTGCGAGGGCCTTTGCATTCTCAAGAAGAGCCGTTTTCTCATCGCCTTTTGCAGCCCCAACGCTCTTAGATAGAACATTCTGTTCTTGGCGTAACGTTTCAAATTCAGAAACTGCAGCGCGCTTTACTTCGTCAATCGCCAAAATTTGATCAACAAGTTCAACGTTTTCTCCACGACCTTTTTGCGATGCGCGTACAACATCAGGATTCTCTCGAAGAAATTTGATATCAATCATGAGCGCACCTCTCGTGGGTATGAACCTAAGAATCTAATATCGTCACAGATCACTTTAAGTTCCTCAATTGATTTTCCAACTGGAGCATCCTTGATATGACCTTCAACATCAATGATGAAATGGTAGTGACCAAGTTCCCGACCTGTTGGACGTGACTGGATGAATGTCAGGTTTACATCGTTCTTTGCAAATACTTGAAGAATTTCAAGGAGCGCTCCAGCGTGATCGATATCGATAAAGGCCGCTATAGAGGTGCGGTCATTTCCGGTTGGCTCCGGCATCCAGCCAGGCTTTTGAGCTGCGATAAATCGAGTGACCGCTCCGGAGTTATCACCAATGTTGTCGGCGATGATCTCTAATCCGAAATGTTCTGCAGCAACGGCAGATGCAATCGCTGCATCGAGCTCGCCCTTGCTGACACCTTCTGCTGCTGCGGAGGTAGAGCTTGTTGGAACAATCTCTGCGTGGGGATAGTGCTTAGCGATAAATGCTCGGCATTGAGATTCTGCGTGTGGGTGGGTTCCAATCCTCTTAATATCTTTTCTACCTGGTTGCACCATCAGAGCAAAAGTCACAGGCAAAGTAACTTCTTGGGCAATTGTTAATGGCTCGCCTGTTGCAAGCTCATCAAGAGTTCGAGCGACAACGCCCTCGACTGAATTTTCGATAGGAACGAGTGCGTAATCTGCCTCGCCAGAACGAACAGCATCTAGAACTGCTGTGACATTTGCATAAGGGATTGTGATGTCGCTATCGCACGTTAACTTCTTAAGAGCGGCTTGGGTAAATGTGCCGACTGGGCCTAGGTAGGCGAAGGTATGGCTATCGGCGGTGCTCACTGGTTAAAGGTACCAATAAGCATGAAGCCGGGGGCGCCAAAGAGATTACTCTTACCCTATGGCTCAGCTCTTCTTCGCAACAACAGCTCGCTCTGCTGTCGGATTGCAACGTAAAGGCAATGAAGATAGCGGCCTCACATCATCACAAGTGATTGCAGTTGCTGATGGAATGGGTGGACATGCTGCAGGAGAAGTTGCATCACGAATTGCAATTTCAAAGTTGGAAGAGATTTCATCTGTCATTACCAATCCTGAAATTGATTCCGACTCTGCCGAAGACCTCTTTAGCGATTCGCTTAACTCAATCGAGAGCCAACTTAAAAGTGAGTCTTTCGACAATCCACAGTTGAGTGGAATGGGAACAACTCTTACCTCGTTATTTATTAGCGGAGAACGCATCTCACTGCTGCATATTGGTGATTCACGTGCCTATCGCTTGCGTGGAAGTTCTTTAGAACAATTAACCCTTGATCACACTGTTATCCAAGAGCTCTTAAATCAAGGAGCGATTTCGCAAGCTGATGTAGCTACCCATCCTCAGAGATCTGTCTTGACCCAGGTCTTGATGGGAGAAGGTGTCGCAAGCGCCCCTTTGATAATTCTTGAAGGCAAAGTTGGGGATAGATACCTTCTCTGCAGCGATGGCTTGAGCTCAGTTCTGACTGAGAAGGAAATCAAATCTATTCTTAAAGGTAAGGATCGCCAGCAAGTAGTTGATGCCCTCATCGATGCCACCTATATAAATGGTGCACCTGATAACGTGACTGTAGTTATTGCTGATTTAGTCGAGGGCAAAGGCGAAGAAAAACTTCTAAAGATTGGAGCGGCCGAATGATGAATTCATTACTTGGTGGCCGTTATCTACTTGGCGAAATGATTGGCACCGGCGGAATGGCTGATGTCTACATCGCATCTGACCAGCGCCTCTCGCGTGAAGTTGCAATCAAAATCCTTCGCAGCGACTTAGCAAAAGATCCTTCATTCGTCGCACGTTTTAGAAAAGAAGCAAAAGCTGCTGCTGGACTCAACCACCCAGCAATCGTTGCTGTCTATGACTCTGGCGAAGAACCTGCTCCATACATAGTTATGGAACTTGTCTCCGGAGAAACTTTACGAGAAATCATTTACACCTTGCGCGATAAGGGAGAGAAACTTCCTGTTGGACGAGCACTTGAAATCGCTGAAGGAATTTTGACTGGTCTCGAATATTCGCATGCTCGACAAATTGTTCATCGGGACATTAAGCCGGCAAATGTAATGATCACCGATAGTGGTGATGTAAAGGTGATGGACTTTGGAATTGCTCGCGCCATGGATGACCTCGGTGCAACGCTGACAAATACATGGAATGTCTTAGGCACAGCTCAGTATTTATCTCCGGAACAAGCCGTTGGAGAGTCAGCAGATTCGCGAAGTGATATTTACTCAACGGGTTGCTTACTGTTTGAACTCCTTTCAGGACAACCGCCATTTACCGGTGAGACCCCAGTTTCAATAGCACTTCAGCATGCTTCAAATATTGCGCCACGAATTCGTACTATTGATCCAAGCCTTCCTGAGGGGATTGATAAAGTCTTAGCTGTTGCCTTAGCTAAGAAGCCTGAAGATCGCTACCAAAGCGCACAAGAGATGCTTGATGACATTGCAAGAGTTCGCGCAGGCGAAGAAGTTGTTGCAAAGATTGCATCTGCTCCACTCTTTACTCGTCGATCAGCATTTATCTACGGCGGTTCATTTGTAGCATCAATTGCGCTTGCCCTAACAGGATTTTTACTCAGTGGGAATTCGGATAACAATCTTCCTCAAATTCCGAGCGTTGTAGGTTTAACTGAAATAAAGGCTCGCGAATTGCTCTCTGAATATTCGGTTACGGTCAAACGTGCACACGATGGTGCCATCCCTCGTGATCGCGTTGCAAGCCAACAGCCACTTGCCACAACGCGAGCAAAGCTCGGATCTACAGTTGTTTTAACTGTCTCTGACGGTCCAGGAGAAGCGATAGTTCCTGATGATTTGATTGGTATGTCACTCATTGATGCTCGCTCTGCACTTGCATCTGTTGGGTTATTGGTTTCTCAAACTGTTGCGGCGCCATCAGATGAACCGCAAGGAACTGTCTTGGATGTAACCCCAATGGTTGGTTCAGTAACTGAAGCGGGTAGTTCTGTAATTCTTACGATTGCAAGCGGCGAGGTAACGGTTCCCAATTTGATTGGTGTTGAAGCAATTCAAGCAAAGACACTTCTCATCCAGGCCGGCTTCTTAGTTAAAGAGTTCTATGATCTAGATTCTGCTCAACCTACTGGAGTCGTAATTCGTCAGGCACCTGATGCTGGAACAACACAGACGATTGGTAAGTCAGTAACAATTACAATTAATAAGCAGCCGTAATTACTGCTTAGCCGAACCAACAACAGGCGATAGACCAACTGCACGTTCAAGTGCATCAAGGTCGCCACAGCGCACTAGCCAATTTGCAAGCATCTGATGGCCATGTTCTGTTAAGACAGACTCTGGATGGAACTGCACACCTTCAATTGGTAAATCTCTATGTCGCATCGACATCACAACGCCGGATTCAGTTGAACCAGTAACTTCAAGAATTTCGGGAACGCTATCTTTCTCGACTGCAAGAGAGTGATATCTCGTTGCAGTAAAAGGTGATGGAAGGTTTTCAAGAACTCCAGATGAGTTATGGAAAACTTGCGATGTCTTGCCGTGAAGTAATTCGGGTGCTCGAGAAACAGTTGCGCCAAATGCTTCGCCGATTGCCTGATGGCCGAGGCAGACTCCAAATAGTGGAATTGAATTTTGCGCACAGTAATTGATCATTTCAATACTTATGCCGGCCTTATCGGGGGTGCCGGGCCCTGGAGAGATAAGAACCCCGTCATATTTCGCGGCTTCATCAGCCGTTACTTCGTCGTTACGAACAACGGTGCACTGCGCACCAAGTTGCGCCAAATATTGCACCAGATTAAATACGAACGAGTCGTAATTATCGATAACAAGGATTCGGGCCATGCGGTAATTGTGCTGTAACCTTGGCCTCATGCCAAAGTCAAAATTGCGTAAGAAGGTTCAGGAGCGTCACGCTCACGAAGAGCAGCACCACGTCGAAGAGATTTCGCCGCTTCTCGAGAGCCCAAGCTGGCTTGCTCCAGTAATGATCGCTAACTTCCTTATCGGCCTCTTCTGGATCGTAGTCTTCTATGTAAGCCAGACTCTCTATCCAATCCCTGGTATCGGTGCATGGAACATGATCATTGGTTTCAGCTTCATCGCAGTTGGTTTCTCTCTCGCAACTAAGTGGCGTTAATTAGAAACTGATTGAAAGACAACTTTCATGGGAAAAAATGTAAGGCGTCAATTTCCAAAACCTTCTGAACTAGCTCCACTTCTACAATTTTCTCTTCCTACTTTGCGTCGCAAGAAGCGTCGCCTCGAGCAGGCTTACACAATCTGGGATCTTCGCGATATTGCAAAGAGAAGAACTCCTAAAGGCCCATTTGATTACACAGATGGTTCTGCTGAAAGTGAAGTAAGCCTTGAAAGAGCGCGCCAAGCTTTCCGTGATCTTGAATTTATCCCAAGCATTCTTAAGGATGTTTCGACTGCAGATTTAACTCGCACCACACTCGGTGAAACTTTTGCAATGCCAGTCGGAATCGCTCCAACAGGTTTTACTCGCATGATGCAGACTCAAGGTGAAATTGCTGGAGCCCGCGCTGCTGAGAAGTATGGAATTCCATTTACTCTCTCGACTCTCGGAACAACAACAATTGAAGATGTCGTGGCCGCTGCACCTGGCGGTCGCAACTGGTTCCAGTTGTATATGTGGAAAGACCGCGAAGGCAGCATGGCTCTTGTTGAACGCGCAAAGCGTGCAGGTGTTAAGAATTTAATGCTCACAGTCGATGTACCTGCGGCAGGTCAGCGCATTCGCGATTACCGAAATGGTTTGACTGTTCCACCACGTTTAACTGCAGGCACTGTTATTAATGCACTTCCACGTCCAGCTTGGTGGATTAACTTCCTTACAACTCCATCGATTGAATTTGCATCGATGAAGAACTGGGAAGGCACTGTTGGCGAGCTTTTGGATTACATGTTCGACCCAACTATGACCTGGGAAGACCTCAAGTGGATCCGCGAACAATGGGATGGAACTCTTACTGTTAAGGGAATTCAAAACCTTGAAGATGGCAAGAAAGCGGCAAAGTTGGGCGCAGATGCAATCTTGCTCTCCAACCACGGTGGACGTCAGCTAGATCGCGCACCAGTCATGCTCCATCTTTTAAGCGATATTAAGAAGGAATTTAAGAAGGATTACGAGATCCATATCGATACCGGAATCATGCACGGCGCAGATGTTCTCGCCGCAATCGCGCTAGGTGCTCAATACACCTATGTTGGTCGCGCATATCTCTATGGTCTTATGGCTGGCGGCCAAGATGGAGTTGAGCGCGCCCTTGAAATTATGCGGACCCAGATGGTTCGTAATATGAAGTTGCTTGGAGTTAACTCACTAGATGAATTGACACCTAAGCACGTGCGCTTCCTAAATCGCCAGTAACGATTACCCTTGCGCTTATGAACTATGCGCTAGCTGGAATCTCCTATCTCATTACAGCCGTTGCGCTGACACTTCTTACTATTCGAGTACGCACCCTGATTGCGCTCTATAAGAAGCAGCAACCAGATCCAACGAGATCAAATAATAAATCTGCTCGAATGAAGAATATGTTCAAGGAAGTCCTTGGCCATACAAAGATGCTCAAATTCACCGGTTCTGGAATCGCACACTGGTTTGTGATGATTGGCTTCGGTGCACTTTTCGGAACACTCGTTACTGCTTATGGACAAGTTATCAAGCCAGATTTTGCACTGCCGATTATTGGCCACTTTGTAGTTTATGAACTCTTTGCAGAAGTTATTGCGGCACTTACCGGAATCGGAATTGTCACACTCATCGGAATTCGCCAAGTAACTCGATTCAGAATGCTCAACCGATTTAGCGGTTCTGGAATGGGTAAGGCGTACTACGTCGAAGCAACCATTCTCGCAATCGTCTTCTGCGTAATTGCTCTTCGTGGCCTCGAAGGCGCGCTTGCTGGAAAAGATCATGGAATTGGCACTACGCAATCTCGTGGCCTGCTGTTGTTGCATTTAGTTCTATGTCACAAGCCTCTCTTGAGAGCGCAATTGTTCTTGTTGCAACACTGAAGATTGTTGTATCGATGACCTGGTTCATCGTCATCGCATCAAATCTCACAATGGGAATTGCATGGCACCGCTTCTTGGCATTCTTCAATATTTACTACAAGCGCAATATCGATAAGCCAGCGCTAGGCGCACTTCCTGAGATGCTCTCAAAGGGAAAGCCAGTTAACTTCGAAGACCCTGCAGAAGATGATGTATTCGGCCTTGGAACTCGTGGAGATATCTCCTGGAAGGGCTTGCTGGATATGACCAGCTGTACTGAGTGCGGCCGATGCCAATCTCAATGCCCTGCTTGGCATACAGATAAGCCACTATCTCCAAAGCTATTGATTATGGCTATGCGCGATCACGCGATGGCAAAGGTTGTAGAGACTGAGAACTTAGTCGGCGAGAACGCTCCTATCGATCTCGATGTCTTGTGGTCATGCACCTCTTGCGGTGCCTGCGTCGAAGAATGTCCCGTCGATATCGAACACGTTGATCACATCGTCAATATGCGCCGTTTCCAAGTTCTTGTCGAATCAGAATTTCCAGCAGAGCTCGGTGGAACTTTCCGTAATTTAGAGAAGTCCGGCAATCCGTGGGGCGCAAATAAACAAGATCGCGAAAGTTGGATTGCAGAATGCGACTTCCCTGTTCGCGTTGTAAGCGGAGAACTTCCAGAAGAAGTTGAATATCTATTCTGGGTTGGTTGCGCTGGTGCATATGAAGATCGTGCAAAGAAAACTACAAAGGCTGTTGCAGAGTTGCTGCATATGGCTGGAGTTAACTTTGCAGTTCTTGGGAAGCGCGAGACATGTACTGGAGATCCTGCACGTCGTTCAGGAAATGAATTCTTATACCAAATCCTTTCACAAGAGAATATCGAGACCTTTAAAGAGACTTTCGGTACCCGCGGCGTGAAGAAGGTTGTTGTCACCTGCCCTCACTGCTTTACAACAATCGGTAAGGATTACGCACAGAGTGGTTATGAGCTACAGATGCTCCACCACACACAACTGCTCAACACTTTGGTGAAGGAAGGAAAGTTAAAGACTTCACCCCATAAGGCAGATCAGAAGATTACTTTCCATGATCCTTGCTACCTCGGACGCCATAATCAGATTTACGCACCACCTCGCGAACTTCTAGAAGCTTCAGGTTGCGATATCGAAGAGATGCCACGTAACCAAGAGCGTTCATTCTGCTGTGGTGGTGGCGGTGGTCGTATGTGGATGGAAGAGAAGATCGGTACACGCATCAACTTGAACCGTGTCGATGAGGCTATCGATACAGGTGTTCCAGAAGTTGCTGTCGCATGTCCATTCTGCAGAATCATGGTCGGCGACGGAATGGTCGCACGTCAATCAGATGTAGAAGTGTTGGATGTTGCCCAGATATTGCTTAGAAACGTGAAGCGCTAAGCAAGAACTTCGTAACTGCATAACCGGCGATCAATCCGCCGAGATGTGCACGCCAATCGACTCCGCCAATGGTGAAGCCGAGTACAAAGTTGAGTCCGATGATTACCAAGGTGCTCTTTACTTCTGCACCAATTCTCTTGCTAATAACTGCCCATGCGCCGAATAATCCAAAGACGGCACCTGATGCGCCAATGGAGTATCCGTTATAGCCCAGGAACATCGCTGATGCGATTGATCCACCGATGAGAGATACAAAGAAGATTATGAGGAATTTAGAGCGGCCGAGGAAGGTTTCAATCGGCGTTCCAAGTGAGTGAAGCGCGAGCATATTGAAAGCTAAGTGGATCGGGATTGTGCTCGAGTTATCGTGAACAAGTGCAACTGTTACGAGTCGATACCACTCGTTTGTTGATTTCAAGAGCTCGATTCCGTAGAGCCCAAATGTTCCGATTAGCCCTGAATCATAAAGTTCATACAAATAGAAAGCACAAATAATTGTGATGATTGTGAGAACGGAAGAACGCTGCTTCATGGAGAGAAGCTAATTAAGCGATAGTGACGCTATTGATTACAACAGGTGTAACAGGCTTATCTTGCGCACCTGTTGGCGTTGAACCAATCTTGTCTACAACAGCTTGTGACGCTGCATCTTTAACTTCACCGAAGATTGTGTGCTTACGGTTAAGCCATGTTGTTGGAGCGACAGTAATAAAGAACTGTGAACCATTTGTTCCTGGGCCTGAGTTAGCCATTGCAAGGATGTATGGACGATCAAATTGAAGTTCGCCATGGAATTCATCTGCGAATTGGTATCCCGGTCCGCCGAATCCCTGACCAAGTGGATCTCCACCTTGAATCATGAATCCGCTGATGACGCGGTGAAAGATTGTTCCGTCGTAAAGATTCTCATTTGATTTCTTACCTGTGCGTGGATCTGTCCACTCTTTTGCACCTGTTGCAAGACCGACAAAATTTTCTACAGTCTTTGGTGCGTGATTAGGAAAGAGTTCAATGACGATATCGCCGAGAGTTGTATGAAGCGTTGCTGTATTTGACACGTGGAGACCAGGGGAATCGAACCCCTAACCCCGCCTTGCAAAGGCGGTGCTCTACCAATTGAGCTAGGTCCCCGTATTAGAACGGGTGGGCCCAGGTGGACTTGAACCACCGACCTCTTCCTTATCAGGGAAGCGCTCTAACCAGGCTGAGCTATGGGCCCGCTAGACGTACTTTCGTGCGTTTCGCAGAAGCGCAAGGTTACTTGAATTTCATCAAGTAGCCAAAACGGCCTCCATAACTACAGGCGTGAACCCTACTACTTTTGCGGAGAAATCTCATCTTCGCTGTTGCGGGTCACAGATAAGAGGGTCGCACCTTCATCGAGGTTGACCAGGCGAACGCCCATGGAGTCGCGCCCTGTTTGGCGGACCTCAGCAGCTGGGGTGCGCATAACGGTTCCGGCAGATGTAATTGCAAGGATCTCATCAGCATCTTCAAGTACAAGAGCTGAAACAAGAGTTCCACGAGAATCTTCATCGATCTTTGCAGCCTTGATTCCGATTCCGCCTCGACCCTGTAAACGATATTCATCGATTGGCGTCTTCTTTCCGTAACCACCATCGGTTGCAGTAAAGACAAATGCACCTTGCGAAGATTGGGAATCCACGCGAGCCATTGTGAGAAGTTCATCGCCATCACGGAACTTCATTCCGATTACACCAGAAGTTGATCGGCCCATTGGGCGAAGTGACTCGTCATCAGTTGTAAAGCGAAGTGACATCGCCTTCTTTGAAACAAGAAGAAGTTCATCGCCATTTCGAACGAGCGATGCGGAAACAACTTCATCGCCTGGCTTGAGTGAAATCGCAATCAGACCACCTGTACGTGGAGAGTCGTACTCGGCAAGTGGAGTCTTCTTGGTTAAACCATTCTTTGTTGCAAGAACTAAGAACGGAGCAGCGCTGTAATCCTTAAATGAAAGAACCTGTGCAATTTGTTCATCTGGCTTAAATGCCATCAGATTTGCAACATGCTGTCCGCGAGCATCGCGACCTGCATCCGGTAGCTCGTGAACCTTTGCACGATAGACGCGGCCCTGGTTTGTGAAGAATAAGAGCCAGTCGTGAGTTGATGCAACGAAGAAGTGGTCAACCACATCATCTTGCTTAAGCGCAGCGCCCTTAACTCCGCGGCCACCGCGACGCTGTGACTTATAGAGATCGGCAGTTGTGCGCTTTGAATATCCGCCGCGTGTAATCGTTACAACGACATTGTTATCTGGAATCAAATCCTCTGCAGAGAAGTCGCCTTCGCTCGCAACGAGTTGTGTGCGACGCTCATCGCCGTACTTGGTGACCAAATCATTAAGCTCTGTCTTGATAATTTCACGTTGCTTAGCCTCTGATGCCAAGATCGAATTGAGTTCGATGATATCTGCCATCAAACCGTCATATTCATCGTTGATCTTCTGGCGTTCCAACGCTGCGATACGACGAAGCTGCATATCGAGAATTGCATTTGCCTGAATCTCATCGACATCAAGTAACTTCATCAAACCTGTGCGGGCTTCTTCAGGAGTCTTAGATGCACGAATAAGAGCGATTACTGCATCAAGTGCATCGAGCGCCTTGAGGTAACCCTTCAAGATATGGGCGCGCTTCTCTTTTTCTACAAGGCGGAACTTTGTGCGGCGAACAATTACCTCTACCTGGTGTTCGATGTAGTACTTGATAAATTCATCGAGGCGCAATGTGCGAGGCACGCCATCGACAAGTGCCAACATATTTGCACCGAATGTATCTTGTAGCTGTGTCTGCTTATAAAGATTGTTAAGGACAACCTTAGGAATAGCAGAGCTCTGAAGAACGATCACCAGGCGCTGACCAAGACGTTCGTTACCTTCATCGCGAACATCTGCGATGCCCTTGATCTTTCCATCTTTAACAAGCTCTGCGATCTTGAGAGCTAAATTATCTGGGTTAACTTGATATGGAAGTTCGGTAACTACTAAGCATGTGCGCTTATTGATCTCTTCTACATTTACAACTGCACGCATCGTGACTGAGCCACGACCTGTGCGGTAAGCATCTTCGATTCCACCGCGACCGACAATGAGCGCCTTCGTTGGGAAATCAGGGCCTTTAACAATTGTCAGTAAGTGGTTGAGAAGATCTGGAGCCGGCATATCTGGATGCTCGAGTGAGTAAATAACTGCCTCACCGATTTCACGAAGATTATGTGGCGGAATATTTGTCGCCATACCAACTGCGATTCCTGCAGAACCATTGACGAGAAGATTTGGGAAACGTGATGGAAGCACATCAGGCTCTTGTGAGCGACCGTCGTAGTTTGGAGAGAAGTTAACGGTATCTTCATCGATATCGCGCATCATCTCCATAGCAAGTGGTGCTAAACGAGCTTCTGTATAACG
>FUWD013181038.1_pt1 | contig 12916 bp, 16 predicted proteins | sample 1063281 | NCBI WGS metagenome assembly FUWD01 (sample SAMEA79048168, study PRJEB19326) | metagenome | biome: marine
AGCCCACGACCAATTCTCTAGGTTTGAGTCATTTAAGTTTAATTTTCTTTCCACTTGATTGAACAGCCAATTGATGGATCAAAATCCTTTTCAATTTTTTCGCCTGACAATAGCTTTTTCATATTGATAATCATTGTCTTTTCTGTAGCTTCATCATCTGGTTTCATGGCATTATCAATTTTACCATGAAAAACTAATTGTTTTTGACTATTGAACAAAAATGGGTCTGGAGTACACATGGCACCATATTTTTTTGCAATTTCTTGTGAATCATCTACCAGATAATCAAATTCAAATCCTTTGTCAATTGCTGTTTGTTTCATTGCATCAAAACTATCTTCAGGATAATCTGTGGAGTCATTGCTGTTAATCCCAATTATTGCGATATCCTTTCCACATTCTTCATATAATTCGTTTAATGCATCTACTTTTGCTTTAACATATGGACAATGATTACACATGAAAATTACCAAAATTCCTTTGTAGTCACTATAATCATTTATGGAATGTTTTTTATCATCAATTCCTAGTAATTCAAAATCAGGTGCAACATCACCTGCTTTCAATTTAATTTGTGATTCTAAAAGGACCATAAAGAAATCTTTTTGTGTTCAAATAAAAATTATTGCCAAGAGGACAACAATTAAAATCCACACTTTTCCCATTCTTCATGTGGGCCGGTAGTATAGCCTGGTAGTATACCCGCCTTGCACGCGGGGGGTCACGGATTCAAATTCCGTCCGGTCCACTTCACAATGATCGATTATGAAATTCAGATTTCTGGATGGATTTAAATAGGATAACTTTTGGTTTTACCGTATGGCAAGCGCAGCAGACGGATGGCCCGTATTCATTCCACTTATTGTCGGATTGGTTCCAGGATTAATTTACTGGTTAGCAATTACTGCAAAAAGAAGCTAAACTTTACATCTCTTTTTATTATTTTTTGTTCTAGTGCTAACTAGGTTAATGTAGTTCGTGCTTAACTGATATCCGATTATGTTTTTTTCCAGAACAATACCAATTTGTTCTGAAAAATATAAAGTAGATTTATCTTCAAAGAATTCTAAATACATTCATGTCTAAATTTTCCTTAGTTGCCATGGGTGGAACCTTTGATGTTATTCATAAAGGACATCTTATTTTACTCTCAAAGGCATTTGAAATCTCTGAGAAAGTAATCATTGGATTAACTAGTGATGAATTTGCTGAAAAAAAGGGAAAAATACCAAATAACAATTATGGGAAACGTCTTGAAAATTTGATTCTATCTCTTTCAAAAGAGTTCCCAAATTCCTCTTTTCAAATCAATAAATTAGATGATAATTTTGGTCCTGCTGTTCTTGAACCTGATGTTGAGGCATTAGTTGTTAGTGATGAAACAAGTGGCCAAGGGAGTGTATTAAACAAGTTGAGAGAATCAAAGAAACTTCCTCATGTTCAAATTGTAACTGTTCCTATGTTTTTAGCAAAAGATGGAACAAGAATATCTACAACCCGAATCAAAAATTCAGAAATAGATTCTGAAGGAAACTTGCTATCTGTTGACAAGTAGCTTACAGAACTTTGAGTAGGTGGAATAAAGCAAAATTTTTGGATTGAATTTCATGGCAATAATCAATCATATGATGAAAAAAATTGATGCTGACGTATCTGATCTTAGGCAGGGTTTGCATCCTGAAAATCTTTCATATTGGTATGGAAAAATTATCAAAGAAACCATTGAGATGGCGCCTTCTTGGCTCCAAGATAAAATCAAAGTTCATCAGGATCCTGTCCTTCTAATGAAATTTAATTTAGATATATCAAAACGCGCTGTAAGATATTTTATGATTGTAGTTGATAATAATTTGGATGATATGCCTTATTCAACAAAACTCTATTTTCTTAAAGTTCAAGAAATAATGTCCACTGAAATGGATAAACCTCTAGTTTGAGTGATTTTTTAATTTTAGGCACGAATCCAAGCTCAAAGTATCTATAACCAATCAATCTAAAATTTAATGTAAATGGAATTATACAAATCAAAGTATTCAGACGGAAAGACCGATGGGAGAGATTCCAGACGAAATAATGAATCATATCGGTCTTATAGAAACTCTGGTGATAATAGACGTTCAAGAGACAATGATGGAGAATCTACATCTGTAACTTGTGCTGATTGTGGAAATCAATGTACAGTTCCATTTGTTCCAAGAAGTAACAAACCAGTTTACTGTAGTGATTGTTTCAGACAAAACAAACCAGATGATTCTAGAGATGACAGACGTTCAGGAAATGATAGATACTCTAGAGATGACAGAGGTTCAAGATACTCTAGAGATGACAGATATTCAAAATATTCAAGAGATGACAGAGGTTCAAGAAATTCAAGAGATAATGATAGAGAAGATACCGAGGTAACTTGTGCTGATTGTGGAAATCAATGTACAGTTCCATTTGTTCCAAGAAGTAACAAACCAGTTTACTGTAGTGATTGTTTCAGACAAAACAAACCAGATGATTCTAGAGATGACAGACGTTCAGGAAATGATAGATATTCTAGAGATGACAGAGGTTCAAGATATTCAAGGGATAACCGAAGAGAATCTGGTCGAGATAATTCGAGAACTAGAAAATCAAAAAAATGATAAAATCTCAAAAAAACAAGCAGGTTTCTTTTCCAATGGTTCTGATAAATTTTATGAAACAATCAAAGAAAAAATATTTGAAATTTTAGGTGGAAAAACTTGCTCAAATTGTGGATTTAAGGATGAAAGAGCTTTAGGAATACGACCAATTTCTGATGATGTTTCTTTTGATAATAATGGACGTGGAGGAGAAGCATCTTCTTGGGGAAAATACATTTCATCCCCTGAACTCGCTAGGGAAGAGCTAAAGGTTTTGTGTCTAAACTGTAATGAAATAAGAGAACCTGTGACAAAACCAGTAGAGGAAAAACCAAAATCAAAAAAGAGTAAATATTTTCCTAGATAACCTTGAAATCATCTTTGAGAATTTGTTAACACTTTAATTATAATAATTTAGAAATCTAAGTATGAAAGGCGATTTTAAAGCATTAGGACTATGTTTGATTGCAATGGTTGGAGTAGTAGCACTCTGGACTGCATTTGGTCAATAGATTCATTCCTTTGTAATCTCTACTGTGTTCTCAATAATTCTAGTGGAAATTAGATTGTGTTCTTTTTCTGTAACTGATTGAATAAAATCAGCAAATTTTTCTACATTTTCCTCATCTTTTAGTAAAATACTATGAGCTGATTTATCTTTCAAAGAAATTACCAATTCATTTTTTATGATATTTAGAATTGAAGTGATGTATGTTTCTTTTCCATCTTTAATGAAAATTAAACTGGCAAATTTTTGAGCCTCGTATTTGTCATCACATGTAATGGAAATTTTCATTTATTCTCAAAAAGAAATTTGTCTATCTGGTCTTTTGCTTTTTCTCTTTTCTCTTGATGTATTGTTAGAAATTCATTAATTTTTTCAATCAAAATTGCTTTTAATTCTCCTGAAAGCAATTTTCCAGATTTATAATCTTCATAGATTGATTTTAACTTGTTATCATCTTGTTCAAAAAATATTCTTAGATATTGAAATGATACATCAATATCTGGATTCCCTCCAAGTTTTCTATGTTCTTCTACGCTTGTCTGTCCTCCTGAAAATGCATATTTGTTAATTTTCTTTTTTACAACATTTGGAGAATCTGTTGTGTACACTGTTCCATTTTCATCTGACGCTGACATTTTTCCACCTGGTCCTGATAATCCTGGAATCATAATATTGTGAATTAATGCAGGTTTTGGTTTTCCCATTTTTGGTGCAATGTCTCTTGTTAATCTAAAATGCGGATCTTGATCAACTCCTAATGGAATCAAAACTGGCTTATCTTCAATGAAACATGGTGCAGATTGTAGCGATGTGTAAAAAATCATCCCCAAATTTGTTTCATTTGTAAATCCGAATGTTGCCTTTGTATTTGAAAAATTAATTTTTTTTGCTACTTGAGCTGCAATTGGATAAAGTGTTTGGATATTTTTTGTATTGATAATAATTTTTGTTTTTTCTGGTTTGAAACCCAACGCAATGAAATCTAATGCATTTTCATATGCATATTTTCCAGTTTCTTCTAAAGTTAGATTGGGTTTTGAGTAAAATTTTTCATCATCAGTTAATTGAAAGTACATATTAACATCAAATTTTTCTTGTAACCATTTTGCAAAAACCCATGGTACTAAATGGCCGATATGTGTATGTCCTGATGGTCCTCTACCGGTGTAAAGAAAAAATTTATTCCCTTTTTCATATTCGTCAAGAATTCTATTCATTTCTCTATGTGAGAAAAAAATCCCTCTTCTAAGCATAAAATGATCTTCATTTGTTATTTTCTTAATTCTCTCTAATAGTCCAGAAGAAATTTTTTCTGTACCAAACTTTTTGATCAATTTATCATAGTCAATATCCCCTTCAACGTGCCAAGGAGTTACAACAAAGTCATCAGCTGACATTCAAATTGACTTAGGTTAAGGTTTAAAAAGTCTTTTTCGAACTTTTACTGTTGGCACAAGTTTTTCACGATATTGAAAAGAAAATTATCCTTTCTCTAAAAAATAATACTACACAAACTGCTGAAACTCTTGAAACATCCACTGAACTATCGTCAGATCAAGTTAGACGTGGTATTGAATGGCTCAAACTAAAAGACTTGGCAATTGTTGATGAATCAAAAACTAGTACTATTAGTCTAGGTAAAAACGGCCTTGAATCTTTTCAAAAAGGATTACCTGAAAGAAGGTTGTTGGATTTACTAAATAAAGGACCTAGAAAATTATCTGATTTACAAAAAGAACTTGGATTTGTTTTTGGACCTGCAATGGGATTAGCTAGAAAAAATAATTGGGTGAATGTATCATCTGATCAAATTTCTCTAAAAAATAACCCCTCTGTACTTCCGGGTGAAAAAACACTAAAGAATATTGGAAAAAATAAACTATCTGTAGGCAAAATTGACAAAAATGATTTGTCTGTACTTTTGAAAAGACCTGATTTCATTGTAGAGGAAATTACAAAAACTAAAAAAATTTCTTTAACAGAATCTGCAAAATCAATTGTACTTTCAGATTCATCTGGAGCAATTGATGTTGAATCTAAAGTACCTGAAATATTTGTTGCAAGGACACATCCATTAAAAGATACTCTTGATGAAATTCGTGAAATTTTTGTAACATTGGGTTTTTCAGAAATTATTGGAAATCTTACTCAATCGAGCTTTTGGAATTTTGATGCATTATTTACTCCTCAAGATCACCCTGCAAGAGAGCTACAGGATACATTTTATCTTGATGGAATTTCTGCCAAAAAAATCGCAACCCCTGAACAAATTAGAAAAGTTTCTGAATCTCATAAAAAAAATTGGAGATACAATTGGGATATCACCGAAGCAAGAAAAATGGCGTTGAGAACACATACTACTTGTGTTACTATCAAACATTTAGCTGAACAAAAACCTGATGAAGCTAGAATTTTTTCATTAGGTCAAGTATTTAGAAATGAAAAAGTTAGTTACAAACATCTTGTAGAATTCAATCAAATTGAAGGTGTTGTTGTTGGCAAAGATGCTAATCTGAGAAATTTGATGGGAATTCAGCGAGAATTCTATAAACGAATTGGAATTACAAAAATAAAATTTTGGCCTACATTTTTTCCATATACCGAACCATCACTTCAAACAATGGTGTATAATGAAAGATTAGGAAAATGGATTGAACTATTTGGAATGGGAATTTTTAGACCCGAAGTTACAAAACCTCTTGGAATTACAAAACCTGTTTTAGCCTGGGGTGGAGGCATCGAAAGAATTGCAATGTTGAAGTATGGATTAGATGATGTTAGAGAATTTTATAATAATAATCTAAGTTGGTTAAGGAGTGCTACAAAATGCCAGTAATTGAATTATCTTATTCTCGTCTTCAAAAACTAATTGGAAAAGTTTCAATAAAACAGATTTCTGATTCTTTACCTTTTCTTGGATTGGATATTGAATCTGAAAATAAGGATTTAGTTCGAATTGAATATAGTCCAAATAGGCCTGACTATTCCACTGATTTTGGAATTGCACTTGGTTTACAAGGATTGCTTGGAATTAAAACTGGAGCAATTAATCTAGATGTAAAAAAATCAAAAAACTATTCAATTTCTGTAAATTCTAAAGTCTCAAAAATTCGTCCTTTTGTTACTGGAATAGTTGCAAAAAATGGAAAAATTGACGATAAAATTATCAAACAATTCATGACAATGCAGGAAGATCTTCATTTTGGAATAGGACGAAAAAGAAAAAAATCCTCAATCGGAATTCATGATTTAGATAAAATCTCTTTTCCTTTGAATTACACAGCTGTTGATAAAAATCATAAATTTATTCCATTGAATTCTGAAAAAATACTTTCAATTTCTCAAATTATTACGGATACTGATTTAGGAAAAGATTATGGTAATATTCTTGGTAATTCTACTAAGGTTCCTATAATTTTGGATTCAAATCAACAAACTGTTTCTTTTCCTCCTATCATTAATGCTGCTGTAACTACTGTGACAACAAAAACAAAAAATCTTTTTGTTGAGGTAACTGGAATTAACAAAGATGATGCTGAAGACATGCTTTCTGTCGTTGCAACAATTTTACAAAAAGCAGGATTTATTTTAGAAACCGTTCAAATATCTGGGTCAAAAAATTCAACACCCAAATTTAAAGAAAAGAAAATTTCAATAACTCCTGAATTGATCAATCAAACTCTAGGATTGAATCTAAAAACTTCAAAAATAATTTCATCCTTGAAAAAATCTAGATTGAATGCAACATCTAAAGGAAAACAAATCATTTGTACCATTCCTGCATATAGATTTGATATTTTTGGACCTATGGATTTAGTAGAAGAAACTGCTTTGGGTTATGGCATTAACAATCTTGAACCTGCTTTGTCTCCTTCTCAAACTCTTGGACAAACAAACCCTGTTTCTTCTGAATTAAAATCACTTAGTCAGATTATGATTGGTATTGGATATCTTGAAGCATTAAATTCAAGTTTAACAAGTAAACGTGTTCTTTATGAAATGACTAATAGAAATACTGAAAAAATCATTTCTGTACTTGATTCAAAAAGTCAGGAACATACAATTTTACGTGATTCTATACTTCCTGGATTGCTAGAAAACCTTTCAAAAAATATTCATGAATCATACCCACAAAAAATGTTTGAAACTGGAACTGTTTTCACCTTAGATAACCCAATATCTGAAAAAATTAATTTTTCATGTATTAGTGCACATCAGGATACAAATTTTTCAGAAATCAAATCTGTTCTTCAATCTGCGTTAAAAACTGGCTTTGATATTTTAATTGAAACTAAAACTGCTACTCATCCATCTTTTGAAGAAGGACGTTGTGCAAAAGTAATGTTAAATGGAAAACCAATTGGTATTATTGGTGAAATCAATTCTAAAATTATTGAAAATTATAAAATCCGTATTCCTGTTGTTGGATTTGAAATATCATTATCTGAATCAATTCTCAAATCTTTTTAGAAAGGAACTTATCACAACTACTCCTCCAACTCCTAAAATTACTATGCCAATTGAAAATTCAATAACTAATCTTTGATACATACTCTTTTTTTCTTCAACAAGTAAATTATATGATTTCAAATCAATATTTTCAAAATACTGAATTTGTGGATAATCAAAACTTATAATTAAAAATCCTAAAATTAATACAATTATTCCAATCAAAAATAATGTTATATTTTTAATCTCCATATTTTTTAATTATTTGAATTCCATTTTAGTTTTAAAAAATCTTTTTGTGAATGAATAATCTCTTCAATGGTTTTTAGTAGGAGTAGTCCTATCATTAAACGCCCAAGAGCAGGCACGCAGACGGATTGGGATGATGCGATCGTGATGATACCAATGATTTCTAATTCACCCAGGTGTGCTACATTATGGGCAACCCCGGTTTCAGAACGCGAGGAGGCATATGGCTATGTTCCCATGATTTTGTGCGAGTCAGAACCGGGGAACATTAACTGTTACAAAAACGATTAAACATCTATCAATTACACTGAAATTGAAATGGTAAATTATTGGTTAGCAAAACAAGAACCAAGCGGTCCTAGAGGATATAATTTTGAAAATCTAAAAAAAGACAAAACTACCATTTGGGATGGGGTTCATAATAATTTAGCATTAAAGCATATGAGAGAAATGAAATCTGGTGATCTTGTACTATTTTATCATACTGGCAGTGAAAGACAAGCAGTAGGAATTATGCAAATCACTTCAAATCCCTATCCGAATCCAGAAGAAAATTTTGAACGATTTATTGTTGTAGATGTAAAATACAAAAAAACATTGAAACGTCCTGTGACTCTTGATGAAATTAAAAAAAATATCAAATTCAAAGATTGGGAATTAGTTAGAATTTCACGATTATCTGTCATGCCTGTCCCAAAATTGGTTTGGGATGAAATTTTGAAAATATCTCAAAATTGAACATAACCGGTTTATTGATATAGTCGATTTGTCCAATTATTTTTATGGCTACAGCTTATGTTTTAATAAACTGTGAACTAGGTTCCGAAGAATCTATTATTCAACAACTAAAAGGTTTAGAAGGCGTTAAAGAAGTCCATGGAACTTTTGGTGCATATGATATTTTGGCCAAGATCGAATCTGATACTGTTGAAAAACTAAGGGAAACAATTACCTGGAAAATCAGAAAAATCGAAAAGATTCGTTCAACTCTTACCCTGATGGGTATTGAAGGCCAAACCTAGTCAAATTCCTTTTTTATTATCATGATTTTACATTTTATTTTTGTTGTAAAAGAAGAAGATCGTGAAAAACGACAATTTGAATTTCAATATGTTCAAAAAATGAGCCAGTTTTACAAGAAATGGCTTAAAGAAAAATTTGGAAAAGATTATGAAATTCAATGTGATGAAATGATTACAAAACCTAGAAGTGTTCTTCAAAAACTTGATACTCCTGCGTTATTGCGAGATCATGAACAAAGAGGAAAAGAAATCTATCATTTCTATTTGACTCATTTCAAACCATTTTGGACAGACTGTACATGTGAAGGATATCATGCTGAAAATTTCGGAATGGTTTTTTGGCAATCTCTTAAAGAATCTAATGATACATTGTTTTTAGCAGAAAAAAATTGTACTACTGTTTCTCATGAACTGCTTCATGAAATGTTACGAATAACAGGTCACAAAAAATTCCTTCAAGAAGTACATGATGTTTGGACAAAACATTTGTTTGAACAATTAGAATTTGAACAATATGGAGAAGATTTTCAAAAAACTAATGGTAAACCTATGTTTCTTACAATGGATACTTCACAATTAAGTTTGTAAAATAATTTTTAAAATTAACACTTTGTAACAGAATAGATATTGTTTTCAAAATTTGCTGTTTTGAAATTTAACATATTTTCAGGATCATTGATTCTTGATTCACTTAAAGTTTTTAATTCTACTAATGCATCTCCTCTAAAGTTTACTGATGAACCATAGATACCATCAGTTAACATTGTTCCATGATCTCCTTTTTTGATATCATCAACCATATCATAAAATCTGGTGATTTCTTTTTTGTTTACTGGATTTCCAGTTGCTTTATTGTATGCAATTGCAATATACATTCCATTATTTTTTACTGCAACGGGAACTTTATGATTTTTACCTGTCTCTCCTGGAACTGAATCATTTACTATGACTTCACATTTGTGATACATGCTTGAAACATATGCGTAAAATCTGTATTGTGCATATTTGCCAGCAGCATCTTCTTCACAACCAACAAAAACTCTATGAAGTAATTCTAAAGATTCATCATTCATACTTTGTAATCTGTCATCGATTCGACCTCTTTCAAGAAGATCCGATTTACATTCTTTAGCAACAAGTACTAGGATAAAATCTGGTAAATTGTAATTTTTAAGAGCCGCAACGAATGCACCTGCTTGTGACATTCCAAATTTTGGGAAACCCTTATTGACCAAATCTAGAGTCCCCTGACATTGCATTAGAAAGTTGCTTTAAGCTTATAATTGTTGAGAATTTTTATGCCTATTCAAAAAATTTTAAAAATTTTTTGATTGTAAATATTAAATTCGGGATAATTTTGCCACATACTGTGAATACTGAAACAACTTCTGAATTAGTTTCTAATGTTTATTTGAAACTGAAAGAAAATATTATTAAATTTAGAAATGTTACTGGAAGACCATTAACTCTTACTGAAAAAATTTTGTCTGGACATTTACATGATATTGATGAAAAAAATTTCACTGGTGGTAAAGATTATGTTTTTCTTAAACCAGACAGAGTTGCATTACAAGATGTTACTGGACAAATGGTTATGCTTCAATTCATGCAAGCAGGTTTGAAACAAGCATCTCTACCAACCACTGTTCATTGTGATCATCTTATCAGAGCAGAAGTACGAGGTGATCTTGACATGAAAGTTTCACTCGATGAAAATAGTGAAGTTTTCAAATTTTTGCAATCAGCTTCTGCAAAATATGGATGTGGTTTTTGGAAACCAGGTGCTGGAATTATTCATCAAGTTGTTCTTGAAAATTATGCTTTTCCTGGAGGATTGATGATTGGAACTGATTCTCATACTCCAAATGCAGGAGGTCTTGGAATGATTGCTGTTGGTGTTGGTGGATTGGATGCAGCTGAAACCATGGCTGGAATGCCTTGGGAATTACTTTATCCTAAAAAAATAGGAATCAAACTTGTTGGAGAACTTAGTGGATGGACAGCTCCTAAAGATATAATTTTAAAAGTTGCAGATGAGTTAACCGTTTCTGGAGGTACCAATTCAATTGTTGAATACTTTGGTCCTGGAACAAAATCTATTAGTTGTACTGGGAAGGCAACCATTGCAAACATGGGCGCAGAAATTGGTGCAACATGTTCTATTTTCCCATACGATGAAAGAATGGAAACATACTTGAAATATACAAACAGAGGTGAAATTGCTGAATTAGCAAATCAAAATAAAGAATCTTTGATTGCCGATCCTGAAGTAGAAAATAATCCTGAAAAATTCTTTGATAAAGTAATTGAGATTAATCTTTCAACCTTAGAGCCTCATATTGTAGGACCACACACCCCTGATCTAGCCAGAACTATTTCTCAATTGTCTGATGATGTTGTATCAAATGATTATGCTGATCCAATCTCTGTTGCATTAATTGGAAGTTGTACAAATTCATCTTATGAGGATATGTCCAGAGCTGCAAGTTTGGCTGAACAAGCAAAAGCAAAAGGAATTAAAACAAAAATTCCTCTTCTAGTTACTCCTGGTTCTGAACAAATTCGTGGAACTATTGAACGAGATGGGCAAATGAGTTCTTTGATTGATATTGGTGCAACTGTCCTGGCAAATGCATGTGGTCCATGTATTGGACAATGGAATAGACCTGAACTAGAAAAAATAAAAAAATTCTATTGTAACTACGTTTAACAGAAATTTCCCTGGACGAAACGATGGTCAAAGAACTACTTTGAATTTCATTGGAAGTCCTGAAATGATAATTGCATTATCTTTAGGTGGCAGACTTTCTTTTAATCCGTTAAAAGATGAATTGACAGCGTCAGATGGCACAAAATTCAAGCTGGATCCTCCTAAACCTGCTCCAGAAGTTCCAAAAGAAGGTTTTATGAAACCTGAAGGAATTTTTATTGCACCTCCAGAAAATTCTGATAATGTTGAAGTGATAATTGACTCAACAAGTAAACGATTACAACTCTTGGAACCTTTTTCAAAATGGGATGGAGATGACTATGAGGAATTACCAATTTTAGTTAAAGCAAAGGGAAAATGTACCACTGATCATATTTCTCCTGCAGGTGCATGGTTATCTCTTCGAGGACATTTAGATAACCTTAGTGATAACATGCTTTTGGGTGCAGTTAATGCATTTAATGATGAGATTGGTCACGGCAAGAATGTTTTGAATAATCAACTTGAACCATTTTCAAAAATTGCAAGACAGTATAAAGAAAAACAAATGCGATGGATAATTGTTGGTGATAATAATTATGGTGAAGGAAGCAGTAGAGAACATGCTGCAATGACTCCTAGATTTTTGGGATGTGCTGCGGTAATTACTAAAAGTTTAGCAAGAATTCATGAAACGAATTTGAAAAAACAAGGGGTTCTAGCATTGACATTTAGTAATCCAGATGACTATGAAAAAATTCTTGAAGATGATAAAATCAGTCTTAAAAATCTAAATGAATTAGAACCGCAAAAACAAGTTAAATGTATTATTTCACACACTGATGGAAATAAAGAAGAAATTTTACTAAATCATTCTTACAACAAATCACAAATTGAATGGTTCAAGTCTGGTTCAGCACTTAATGTTTTGAGAAATAAATAATCTGGACTCAAAAACAAATTTGAAAATTCTCTGTTAAAAGCACACATATGAAATTTTTAACGTGGGGCCGACCGGAATTGAACCGGCGACCTACGGGTCACTACAGCTCCAAACTTACATCATCCGTGAGTCAGTTTAGCTTAGTTAACCTTTGGAGCCCTTAGCGGTGATCTTTTTCGTAGACACTGTCGCCCTACCAGGCTAGGCTACGACCCCACAAACAAGAATGAAATGGACTTGAATTTTAAGTTATTTTTAACCAAGATTTATTTGCAATATGCCTTAATTTTGATTGATAATTAATTATGGTAAAACCCATTTACTTGGCTTTAGGTGCAATTCCTGTAATTGTAGCGTTACTGATCTCAGTCCCATTACTTACAAAAAATGAAATTCCAATTTCTGCTGCAAATTCTATTGATAAAATTCAGATAGAATACACAAAAC
>FUWD012812975.1_pt1 | contig 12896 bp, 13 predicted proteins | sample 1063281 | NCBI WGS metagenome assembly FUWD01 (sample SAMEA79048168, study PRJEB19326) | metagenome | biome: marine
GCGGCCTCATGCGTAAAAAGCTTGAAGCTCTCGTTCCGGACCTGGATGGAGAAGGCATCAAGGTGCGCGACGGGGTCGACTTCGCCGACATCGAAGATGAGGCGGCCCTGCTCCGACCAGACTTCCTCATCGGAAACAGCAAAGGGTACACCATGTCGCGCAAAAGCGGTATTCCGCTTATTCGCATCGGCTTCCCCATCCACGACCGGTTCGGTGGACAGCGCCATCACCATCTTGGATACCGCGGTACCCTGGAACTCTTCGACCGGATTGTCAACACCGTGATCGAGACACGACAGGATGATTCTGAAATCGGATACACTTACATGTAAAAGGGAGGAACACCACATGCAGCTCAAACTTGAAAACCACCCATGCTTCAACGACTCCGCCCGACATAAGTTCGGCCGGATACACCTCCCTGTCGCGCCGAAATGCAACATCCAGTGCAATTACTGCAACAGGAAGTTCGACTGCATGAACGAAAACAGGCCGGGCGTCTCGAGCAGGCTGCTCTCTCCCGGACAGGCCCTGCACTACCTGAAGCAGGCCGTTCTGCTCTCACCGAACATTTCGGTGGTCGGCATAGCAGGTCCCGGCGATCCCTTCGCCAACTCCGAGGAAACCATGGAGACGCTCCGTCTGGTCCGTAAAGAGTTCCCTGAGATGCTGCTCTGCGTCGCGACCAACGGACTCAACCTCATGCCATTCATCCCCGAGCTCAAGGAGCTTGAGGTGAGTCACGTCACCATCACCATCAACGCCATAGACCCGGCCATCGGCGCTGAAATCTATGCCTGGGTCCGCCATGAAAAAAAGATGCATCGCGACCTTGAGGCCGCAGAACTCCTTATCGGCAACCAGCTTGCCGCCCTCAGTGCACTGAAAGCCGCCGGCATCACCGCCAAGGTCAACACCATCATCGTCCCCGGCGTCAATGACAAGCATGTGCTCGCCGTAGCTGAAAAGGTCTCGGAACTCGGGGCAGACATCCTCAACTGCCTTCCCTACTACAACACGAAGGAGACCGTCTTCGAAAATATTGAGGAACCTCCGGCCGAAATGGTGGCCGAAATCCAGAAAGCCACGAGTGCGTTCCTCCCGCAGATGAAGCACTGCGCCCGCTGCCGTGCAGACGCGGTCGGCATCATCGGAGAAATGAACAGTGAAGCCATGACCGAAAAGCTCCACGAGGCCGCCAGACTGCCGAAAAACCCTTCAGAGACCCGGCCCTACCTTGCCGTTACAAGCCTCGAAGGAGTCCTCGTCAACCAGCATCTCGGAGACGCCGACCGCTTCCTTGTCTACGGCATGGACCCCGCCACAGGCATCTGCTCGCTCATCGACTCCCGCCCTGCGCCCAAACCGGGCGGAGGACAACACCGTTGGGAAGCCGTGGCCGACCTTATCGGTGACTGTCGAGCCCTGCTCTGCAGCAGTGCAGGGGACTCGCCGACAAAGGTGCTGAACACCAAGGGAATAGAAGTCATGGTGCTCGAAGGAGTGATTGAAGACGCCGTCACAGGCCTCTTCAAGGGCGAAGACATCCGGCACATGACCCGTAACAGCAGAAAGCACGCCTGCAGCGGAACGGGAGGAGGCTGCGGCTGAGAGCCGCCTCGCCCGGATGTATGGCTTCGGCACAAAGGAAAAGCAGAGAAACGTCAACCCCAAACACCAAACAGGACACCGCAATGGACAAACCCAAACACCACATTTTCGTCTGCGCAAGCTTCCGCGCCCAGGGAGCTCCACAGGGCATCTGCCACAAAAAAGAGTCACTCAGCCTGATTCCCTATTTCGAGAGCGAGCTGGCCGACCGCGGCATGACGGACGTGGCCGTGTCCGCCACCGCATGCCTCAACCTCTGCGAGAAGGGCCCGATTGTCGTCATCTACCCTGAAAACTTCTGGTATGGAGAAGTCGACAGTGAAGATAAGGTCGATGAAATTCTCGATGCGCTTGAAGAGGGCGAAGCGTGCGAAGCGCACATCATCCACTGATTATTATTGCCTGCGCTGTCTTTTCATGATGGAAAGACAGCATTTTTCCCAACATTCGTTATATTCCGTAAAACATAACGCTCGAAGACGGATAAGAAAGAGAAGAGCGCCGACGGCCGGTGCCATCCGTTATAACCAGAAACACACAACGAACGCCCCGATGAAACCACTCACGATACTCCTCGTCGGAAGCGCGCTGCTTGCGCCCGCACATGAGTCCGCACAGGCCGCCGATAGCGGTTCGACAGGCAGGGAGCTGTACCGGCGCCACTGCAGCAGCTGCCATTCCATGACGCCTCCCCCCGAAACCGCGCCGCCGATTGTCGGACTCGCGCACTTCTACCACAAGGCGTTCGACTCCAGGGAGGCCGGCGTCAGCCATATCATGGACTTCATCACCCACCCCGAACCAGCGAAGTCGAAGCTCCGCGCCCCGGCTATCCCGAGGTTCGGGCTGATGCCGCAGGTCGAGCTCACGAAGGAGGAGCTCAGGACCGTCTCGGAATGGCTATGGGACAGCTACGATCAGGCCTTCGTCCCGCCGGACTGCCCTGAATGAGCGGCGGGGCCTTTTTTTTCGGCCACCGTTATCACCTGAACAACACAACGAAACCAACCGCACAACACCTATGAAAAAGACCACCACCCCCATAGCCCTCACATGCATGGCGTTTCTGCTCGCAGCAACGGCCCAAGCCGCTGAAACACCGCCAGACAGCACACTTCTCCGCTTTACCTCCGAGGAAATCACCGTTTCAGGCCAGAAGGGAGACATCCTGCAGCAGGTCACCGGTAGCGAATCGGCCGTACTGAACCCCTCGCAGATGTCCGTCTACAAGGTCATCAACATGATGCCATCCCTCAGCCAGCAGAGCGTCGACCCATACGGGCTTGCCGACATATCCAACTACCATGAATCATTCAAGTTCCGTGGAGTTGAGGCAACGGCAGGCGGCGTTCCATCCACAACCGCCAATGTGGAAGGGCTTCCCCTCACCGGCAGGCCTGGGGGCGGAGCAACCATCTACGATCTTGAGAACATGCAGAACATCACCATCTACAGCGGAGTCATGCCGGCCAGCAAGGGGCTTGGCCTTGCCAATGTAGGAGGCAAAATCGACATGGAAATCAAGCGTCCGGCTGACGAGTTCGGCGTTGATGTAAAGCAGAGCGTAGGCAGCAACAATTTCGGGCGCACCTATCTGAGAATCGATACGGGTGAGCTCGGCGGCGGATTCAAGGCTTTTGGATCAGCTTCAACGAGTTACGCTGAAAAATGGAAAGGGGATGGGGCAAGCAACCGCAACAACATGATGCTGGGCTTCAGCGAAACCTTCAGCGACCGGGTGAAGCTTGAAGCGTTCCTTACCTACAGCAAAGGATTGATCCATCCCTACCGCTCACTCAGCTATGCCGAAATCTCGGACCTCGACACTGCCTACAGCAAAGACTTCAGCACCAATCCTGCAGACCCTTTTTATTACGACTACAACAAGAACGAGTTCGAGGACTGGATGGTGATGGCGAATCTGGAAATCAAAACCGGAGACAGCTCGAAACTGAACATCAAACCCTACTACTGGAGCGACAAGGGGTACTACATGGAAACCATAACCCCAACACCGGGAACAAACCTCGTCCGAGAGTGGGACATCGAGCATGACCTTAAAGGGGTACTCGCTGAATATTCAACAAAACTCGGTGATGTTGATCTTGATTTTGGATACCTATACCACACTCAAGAACGGCCGGGACCTCCCTCCTCATGGAAGAACTACACCGTATCCACCGCAGGGGACCTTGTATTCAAAAACTGGTCTATCCTCTCGAACACCTCCACCCACGAACTGCACGAACCCTTCATTGAGGCAAAGTACAGCACAGGGAACTATCGTATTGAGGGCGGGCTGAAGTATGTCAACTACACCCTCCCCTCAATCATAACCTACACAACAACCGACATCTTAGATGTCAGCTACGATGAGGCTCTCGCCTCGAACCCGTCAATAGACGCGTCAAGAAGCGCAACAGCAACAAAAACCTTCAGCCGCGTCTTTCCAAACCTAACGCTGACGAGGCTCATCAATGATGATACATCGATTCACCTCGCCTACGGAGAGAACTATGTCACCCATGTCGACATCTATCCCTACTTCATCTCCAACGCCACAAGTTTCATAGACAACGGCATCACCTTCCAGGAGCTCTGGGACGCCCGCGAAATGGAAACAGCGCAGAACTTCGAGCTTGGCATGAGAATGAAGGGCACCAACTGGAGCCTCGCCCCGACCATCTATTATGCCATCCACAACCACAAGCAGGCGGTGCTCTACGACCCGGCGCTTGATGCAACATACCCGATGAATAACGCCGACGCCAAGGGATACGGCGTCGAACTTGAAGCAGACTACAAGCCCTCCCGCGACCTGAAATGTTACGGTTCATTCTCATGGAACCGCTTCTACTTCGACCAGGCCATCGCGTCTGATGCCAGCGGCAACCCGACGATTGACGTAAAGGGTGACCAGGTTCCTGATGCACCGGAATTCATGGCCAAGGGAATGCTCAGCTACAGGATTGGAGACTTCACCATTTCTCCAATCGTCCGATACAGCTCAACCCGTTACGGGGATGTGCTGCACAACGAAAAAATTGATGGCGCTACGGTCTGCGACCTGGACCTCACCTGGTCGCGACCGATGCTCGGGTTCAAAAATGTCGACTGTTCGCTTTCCCTCATCAACGTGTTCGACAAACAGTACGTCAGCATGATCAGCACGTCCGACTATAAAACGATGAAGACATCCTACCAACCCGGAGCGCCTTTCACCCTCATGGCGACACTTGCCCTCCACTACTAAAGTTTCTCCGCAGTGCATGTTCTTTCTTCTTTACACCTTCCCGGCGTTTCTCCGGCGCCGGGTTAATATTGCTGAACTCAAACGGAACAAAGCCATGAGCTCAAACTGATACCGTCAAAAAAAGGCGAACGGTACAATGCTAGTGAATGCGGGTCTCTTTGGCCTATATTGAGGTGATGTATAAAGAAGCAATAACCTCTCGATGGAACAGAACCCCGCAATCCTATGGCAAAATGCATGCGTGACGAAATCGGAATTGAAGGCGACATCTGGTTCCAGAAAGACCAGAACCGGTTCCTCGGCGGCGACAGGATCGCCCTTCTGGATAAAATCCAGGAACTCGGATCCATCAACAGCGCAGCCAAAGCGGTCGGCATCAGCTACAAAACCGCATGGCACCTCGTCAATATGATGAACAACCTTTCCGAAAAGCCTTTGGTGGAGAGAACCGCCGGGGGCAAGGGCGGAGGCGGCACCATTCTCACCCGTGAGGGGAAAAAAGTGCTCGAACAGTTCCGGGTGGTGCAGGAAGAACACCGCAAATACCTCCACAATCTGGAACAGCGACTCGGCAACACGACACAGCTCCATCAATTCCTAAAAATGATCTCAATGAAAATCAGTGCACGCAATGTCTTTTCCGGCACCGTCGAACAGATCGTACTCGGTGCCGTCAACGCCGAAGTGGTCATTCTGCTCTCCGGCGGAGCCCGCATCACGTCAATCATCACCAACGGTGCAGTGAAGAATCTCGCGCTCAAGGAGGGCATGAGCGCATACGCCATCATCAAAGCCAGCTCCATCATCATCGGCCAGGACCTTCACCAGGCACACCTAAGCACCCGAAACCTGATGTGCGGAACCATCTCAAAACTGATTGAGGGCCCGGTCAGCACCGAAGTCGATGTGGAAATAGGAGGCGGCAACGTCATCTCGGCCATCATCACCCACGGAAGTTCAGAAAAACTCGGACTCAGAGAGGGTGGTCACGCCTGTGCGGCCTTCAAGGCATCAAGCGTCATCCTCGGCGTCAACTGAGGCCGGATCTGCCTTTTTTACCCTGTACTGAAGCCTCCCTCATCCGGGGGCTTCAGCGGTTTCTGTTGGCTTCCACCGAAAGAAGGAATATCTTGTCTCCTCATCACCAACACTGAGGAAAGAGGAAACACGACCGATTGAGCCTTACCGAGCAGAACATCTCCCAGCTTGAAGACCGTTTTCAACGCCGGATCACCTACGCACGCATAGCCCTCACGCGCCTATGCAACCTCCGCTGTTCATACTGCATGCGGGAGGAGCATGAGAGCGGAACTGCTGCAGCAATGATGAGCTTCAGTGAAGTGAAGGCCATCATCCGGGCCCTCGCGGCAGTGGGGGTAAAGAAAGTGCGCCTTACCGGAGGCGAGCCGCTGCTTCGCCACGATATTGCCGACATCGTCCTCATGGCGAAGCAGACTCCCGGAATTGAAAAGGTAACACTCACCACAAACGGCCTCCTGCTCGACCGCCACCTCGACCGGCTGCTTGAGGCGGGCATCGACGCCATCAACATCAGCATCGACTCCCTGCAGCCTGAGCGATATCAGGCAATCACCCGCCGGGATGAATTTGCAAGGGTAAAATCCAACCTCGACCGGCTGATCGGCATAGGATCTGTACCCGTTAAAGTCAATGTAGTAATGCTTCGCGGCATCAATGACGACGAGCTGCCGGCCTTCATCGAGCTGACCCGGCTCAATCCAGTCACAGTCCGCTTCATGGAGCTTCAGCCGTTCGACGACCACCAGATCTGGCGTACGGGGAAGTTTCTCGGCATGGATAAAATCCGCCAGCAGCTCTTCAGCCTCTATCCGGAAATGGAAGAGCTTCAGGGATCGGGAACCCAGTATTTCAGTTTCCGGCTACCGAACCACAAAGGATCCACCGCAATCATCCCTGCCTATACACGGAACTTCTGCAACCGCTGCAACCGCATACGCATTACTGCCGGAGGCACGGCCATGAGCTGTCTGTACGAAAAGGAGGGGGTGGACCTCCTGCAGGCCCTGAGAAATGAAGCAGGAACGGATGAATCCCGAAATGAAGCACTCATGCATTGCTTGAGAGAGTGCATTCTCCACAAGCCCGAAGACGGCAGGAAGGTCAAGGATGCCGGCAGTTCAGCCGGCACGAGCATGTCGGAAATCGGAGGGTAGGGGGGGGTTACACTCCCGAAGAGGAACTGATGCTCATGCCGGGAGCAACCCTACCACCTTCCAGAACCCTCGAGAAAATCCCCTCTTTCGGCATGATGCACTCCCCTGTCGCCACCTGTATGGGGCAGCCGCCGTTGTGGCATTCCTTACCGATCTGAGTGATTTCCAGCACCACCCCGCCCTCCACCATGAGCCGGTCGCCGACAGCGAGAGCACAGAGATCGATTCCGCGTGTCACGATGTTCTCGGCAAACATTCCGTGGCTGAGTTCCGGCATTTTCTTACGCATCCTGTCCACACTCTCACCGGCAAGCAGTGAAACCTGACGATGCCAGTCACCGGCATGTGCATCATCCTCTATTCCCCAGTCTTTCCTGAACTCGGCCCCCTCGACTGGTGACTTCAACTCGCCCTTTTCCCTGCTGACGCAGACCGCCTCGATATGTCCCATATTCACGTGTACCCGTTACAGTTTTTTTGCTCTGAGGCACCCTTCCCGTCAGCGGCCCCACATGCAGTAGAACTGAAAATACACACAAAGTTTTTTGGAAAACATGAAAAATTATATTAACAATTGTTAAACCTAAACAGAAAAATGGCCCAGACCGAACAACAACAGGGCATCCCGATGCCCATCGTCACCCTGAACCGCGCCATCCTGCTGTCTGGCGTCATTCTTGCCGGCGCATTACAGCAGCCGCTCATTACCACAGCACTCTTCTTCATCATCCTGCCGGCGGTGCTGCTGGGCAAAAAGGCCAGCCCGGTCTTTATCCTCGGCACCATGCTCTTCGGCAATGGACGGGAGGGGAAACATACCGAGAGCCCGAAACTCATGCGCTTCAACAATGCCATTGCCGCCCTGCTTCTCGGCATGGCGCAGCTCGCATTCCTCTTTGGCCAGCCAGTAGCTGGCTGGGCGCTCTCTGCCATTGTCGCAGGAGCCGCAGCCATGGCCCTCGGCGGGTTCTGCTTCGGATGCGTCATTTTTTACCGTTTCAATCTTGAACGACACCGCCTGCTCTCCAGAATCCCAACAATTAAGAGGTAACCGATGCATTCAGCCACCAGCCATTTTGAAACTCTCGCCCTGCACGCCGGCCAGTCAGTTGACAAAACCCTTTCAAGAGGCGTTCCCGTTTACAGAACGAACGCCTACCTTTTCAGGAACACAGAGCATGCAGCGAACCTGTTCGCACTCAAGGAACTGGGCAACATCTACACCCGCCTGATGAACCCGACCACCGACGCCCTTGAAACGCGGATCACACAACTTGAAGGCGGTGCTGCCTCCGTTGCGCTGTCATCGGGAACGGCGGCCATTTTCAACACCATCATCACCCTTGCCGAAGCAGGCGACAACATCGTCGCATCGCGTAACCTGTACGGGGGCACCTATACGCAGTTCGATGCAATCCTGCCGAAACTCGGCATCGACGTCATCTTTGTCGACCCCTCAAACCCTGAAGAGATACAGAGCGCCATCAACCCGAAAACGAGAGCCGTCTATATAGAAACCATCAGCAACCCGACCCTCGACTACACCGACATCCGGGCCGCAGCAGCGGTCGCCCATGAAAACGGCTTGCCGCTGGTGGTCGACGCCACATTCACCACCCCGTTCCTCCTCCGCTCGATTGAGCTGGGTGCCGACATCGTCATCAACTCCCTCTCAAAGTGGATTGGAGGACACGGAACGGCAATCGGCGGCAGCGTCACCGATGCCGGCCGCTTCGACTGGGCACAGGGAAAGCATCCCCTCTTCACCGAGCCCGACAGCAATTACCACGGAATCCATTGGGCCCGGGACCTTCCTGAAGAACTTGCCCCAATAGCCTTCGCCCTCCGGCTCCGCACCGTCCCCCTCCGCAACCTCGGAGCCTGCATTTCGCCCGACAACTCCTGGATTTTCCTCCAGGGGCTTGAAACACTGCACGTACGCATGGAGCGCCACTCAGAAAATGCCATGCACATCGCAGAGCATCTCCTACGCCACCCGAAGGTTTCCTGGATCCGCTATCCGGGGCTGCAACAGGACCCTTCCCATAAGACCGCATCAAGGGATCTGAAGAAGGGGTTCGGGGGTATGGTGGTCTTCGGCCCGAAGGGCGGCTTCGAGGCGGCAGTCAGGATCATCGACACCATCAGGATCTTTTCACATGTGGCCAATGTTGGTGACGCAAAAAGCCTTATCCTCCATCCCGCAAGCACCTCGCATAGCCAGCTCTCCGAGGTACAGCTGCGGCGCGGCGGGATTTCGCAGGACCTCATCCGGCTCTCCATCGGGCTCGAACACCGGGATGACCTCACCCGGGCGCTGGATGAAGTGCTGGAAAAATGCTGAAGAGGACCGCATCGTGAAGGAGGCGGTCGGATTATTGCAGAATCTCACTACCTTGTAAAAAAAGATCACACGATGCACTTCGAAACCCTCGCCATACATGACGCTCAGGCACCCGACCCCCATACCGGCTCGGTCACGGTACCCGTCTACCAGACATCAACCTTCGCCCGCAGCGGACTGGAATACGATGGAGGATTTGTCTATTCCAGAATTGGCAACCCCACCCGCCAGGCGCTTGAGGCAACCCTCGCCCTCCTCGATAACGGCCGGTATGGACTGGCGTTTGCCTCGGGAGCGGCAGCAACCATGGCGGCGCTCCATGTCCTGAAGCCAGGGGACCACGTCGTCTCGGGTATCGATATCTACGGCGGCACCTACCGCATCTTCAAGGAGCTCCTCGCCCCGATGGGCATAACCACGTCCTATGCCGGAGGCAGTACTACAGAGAGCTACGTCGAGGCTGTCCGACCCGAAACAAAGCTGATCTGGGTGGAGAGCCCGAGCAACCCTCTCATGCGCATTGCCGACATCAGGGCACTTGCTGCGTTCTCAAAAGAGCGAGGCATCATCCTGGCCGTCGACAGCACCTTTGCAAGTCCCTACTTCCTGCGCCCCCTGGACCTCGGGGCGGACATGGTCATCCATAGCACCACGAAATACCTCGGAGGGCACAGCGACATCATCGGCGGAGCCGTCATCATGAACGACGACGCACTCCACCAGAGCGTCAAAACATATCAGGCAGCAGCCGGAGCAGTTCCCGCACCCTGGGACTGCTGGCTTGTCATGCGCGGCCTGAAAACCCTCAAGGTCCGCATGAAAGAACACGAGGCTAATGCCATGCACCTCGCCCGGTTCCTTGAAAGCCATCCCGCAGTGGCAAAGGTGCTCTACCCCGGTCTTCCGTCCCATCCCCAGCATGAACTCGCAAAAAGCCAGATGCAGGGCTTTGGGGGCATGCTGACCATAGAACTCAAAGGGGGCATGGAGGCAGTCGGGAAACTTATTTCCGGTCTTAAACTGTTCATACTTGCAGACAGTCTCGGTGGCGTCGAGTCTCTCATCGCATCACCGGCAAAAATGACCCTCTGGGCACTATCAGTAGAAGAACGCAGGGCACGGGAGTGCACGGAAGGTCTGGTCCGGCTCTCCATAGGCCTTGAAAACAAAGAGGACCTCGAAAAGGACCTCAAGGCTGCCCTCAAGGGATGCATCTGAGCCGGCAGGCATGAATATCAAGACGAAAGAAATCGTGAAGAAACCACCTAAATGCTTACTATTGAACTGAACGGAAAACCCGAGCCCGTAGTCGAAGGATCAACGGTGGCTGACATGCTCGCCATCCTTGGAACCGACGGCCGAACCGTGGCGACGGTAGTCAACGAGCACATTGTCCGCCCTCCCGAACGAACGACCGCTGTCCTCCAGGATGGAGACAGGGTGGAAATTCTGGTATTTGCCGGAGGCGGATGAACATAAGCAAGAATGAAACAGCAGTAATGGACGTATTAAATGTAATGGACGCACTCCACATAGGCCCCCACACCTTCAACTCCCGCCTGATCCTCGGAACAGGAAAATTCAGCAGCACCGATGTCATGCTCCGGGCCGTCCGGGCCTCAAAGGCGGAGCTGGTCACCGTCGCGCTCCGCCGGTTCAACCGCGAACAGCTTGAAGACGATCTCTTCGGCCCGCTCAGTCAGCTGGAAGGCATCACCCTCATGCCGAATACCTCAGGAGCCTCGACAGCGGCCGAAGCCGTTAAAGCGGCGCACATAAGCCGTGAGCTCTCCGGAAGCCCATTCATCAAGGTTGAGATCCACCCCAACCCGCAGCATCTGATGCCGGATCCGATAGAAACCTTCGAAGCCGCAAAGATCCTGGCGTCAGAAGGGTTCCTGGTCATGCCCTACATTTCGGCAGACCCGGTGCTGGCAAAGCGCCTTGAAGAGGTAGGATGCGCTTCCGTCATGCCGCTCGGAGCTGCCATCGGCAGCGGCCGTGGACTCTCGACTGCAGGGATGCTCGAGATCATCATCCGTGAAAGCACAATCCCCGTCATCGTCGACGCGGGTCTGCGCGCACCATCTGAAGCGGCACGCGCTATGGAAATGGGATGCAGCGCCGTCCTCGTCAACAGCGCCATCGCCGCTGCAGACAACCCAGAGGAAATGGCCACGGCGTTCCGCGATGGCACATCTGCCGGCCGCAGGGCCTACATGGCCGGCCTCATGGCTGAAAGCGGAGAGGCCGTTCCGACAAGCCCCCTCACATCATTCCTCGGGGAAAGCCGATGAAAGACGTCCCCGCATGGCTCGTGGATGAAGGAAGCACTACGGAAATGCGCCGGATGCTCTCCCCCGATTCCCCAGTCGACATTGAAACCCTCGCAGCCCGCGCCCGCGCCATCACCCTGCGCCGGTTCGGACGCACCATGTCGCTCTACGCCCCGCTCTACCTGTCGAACCACTGCCCGAGCGGTTGCGCTTACTGCGGGTTCGCATCCGACAGGACCACCCTGAGACGGCGCCTTGAAGAGGATGAGATCAGAAGGGAAATCACCGCCATGAAAAAGCTTGGCATCCGGGACATCCTCCTCCTCACCGGCGAGCGGACTGTGGCGGCCGGGTTCGATTACCTGCGCCGGGCAGTTGAAATCGCCGCAGAGGAAATGCCGCGCGTATCGGTGGAAACATTCCCGATGAGCGTAGAGGAATACCGGGAACTCGCCAGTTGCGGCTGCACCGGCGTAACCATCTATCAGGAAACCTACGACCGGAAACGGTACGAAGAACTCCACCGATGGGGGCCGAAAAAGGACTTCCTCCACCGCCTAGATACCCCTGAACGGGCGCTGGAAGCGGGCATAAAAACGGTCGGCATCGGCGCGCTGCTCGGGCTCTCTGAACCCGTCGAAGAAGCACTGCATCTTTACCGTCATGCTCGCCACCTCGCCAAAACCTGGTGGCGGGCAGGTATTTCGATCTCATTCCCCCGCATGCGCCCTGAACAGGGTGGTTGGCAGCCGCCCTTCACGGTAAGCGACCAGCAGCTCGCCCGCATGATTCTGGCATTCCGGATCGGTCTTCCGGACATGGATCTTGCGCTCTCGACCCGCGAACGGGCATCGTTCCGCGACGGCATGGCAGGACTCGCCGTCACACGCATGAGCATCGCCAGCAAAACGACCGTTGGTGGATACGATGAGGGGGAAACCGGCGAGCGCGGACAGTTCGACATTTCCGACGAAAGGAGCGCCCCGGAGTTCTGTCAGGCACTAAGAGATCGGGGAATTGAACCGGTTTTCAAGAACTGGGACGGTGCATACAACGGACCGGCGACCCAAATCCTCCCGACCGGAGGACTGAAGGAAACCGTCCTATGCCCCTAAGCGCACAGGAACAGGAGCGTTACAGCCGTCATATCGCGTTGCCGGAAATCGGCATAAAGGGACAGGAACGGCTGAAAGCATCGCGAGTGCTCATCATCGGCG
>FUWD013429954.1_pt1 | contig 12896 bp, 17 predicted proteins | sample 1063281 | NCBI WGS metagenome assembly FUWD01 (sample SAMEA79048168, study PRJEB19326) | metagenome | biome: marine
TATCATAATCATTGATCACGTCGGTATAAATATGTTCAATTGCTTTTTTATAACTTAATTGTGTCATGAGGGTGCTATTTATTTTACATTCTAGAATTTTAGAATGCGTATATAGGACTTCTTTATGTTCGATTTCTAAGGTTTGAATCTTTTCTCTTATATTTGATTTGATTTTTGTTTCAATCTGGTTCCAACGTAGTTCTTCTACATGAATACAAATCTTATCGTCGTCGCTAATATGCATAAATATTTTTTAGATTCTTCGTGAAAGGTTAAATGCCTCAACAATTCCTTCAATTTGGTTATTCTGGTTACATTGTCATTTGACGAATTATACATAGAACAATAGTAATCTATAATTTTGGTACTTATGTCGTGATAATAATCTTTCGTTTTAGTGATCCCTTCCAAAATAACTCCCTTTGTTTTATTTGGAGCAATTCTTAATACCCGCCCAATCGATTGGATAAATGGGATGATGCCTCTATTTTTTACTTTATCCGCAAACAAGCAAGCATCCAAAAAAGGAATGTCACTCCCTTCTCGATGTTTTACGGCACAAAACAATATAGAATTACCGTTTGACTTATAAAAGGATTGATAATCGCTTGTATGATTATCGCTTGTATCCATATACAAGCTGAATCCAACTAATTCATTACGGGTGCCAACGTAGGTTTGGAATTTTTTCATCCACGATTTTGTATTATGAATGGTTTGGCACCAAATAATGATTTTCTTATAAAATAATTGTGGTAAAATTTGTATCAATTCTTTCATTATAGAATCTTCCACATCTTTGTCGTAATAATACCAATAAAATTCGGGTGCTAAAATTAATTTTTTTGATATGGAATACACCATGTTATAATCGGTTAGCAAATTTATTTGATTGTTCACGCTATATATATGTTTAATTTTCGCGATTTCATTTAAACCACTCCTTAAGGGTGTGGCGCTAAACCCTACTATGGGGACTTCATTTCTTTTCATAAAACTCAGAAAATCATAACAATTTATACTTGGCGTATTATGGCATTCGTCGTGCAAAATCAAATGAATTTTCTCTAAATGTTTATAGTCGCTTGTTGTTAAATAAGACCGATTAATCAATAATAAACACGGTTGTGTATCGTCAAATTCGTTTACCCAATTCCTGTTTTTATTAGTGACAGCGTTTATAATCTTCGTATTCGTCAAGTCTACGATGCCCATTTTTTTCCATTGTTGTATTTTATTATGATGTACAATATCGTTATCTAACCCAAACATATCTCGTAAAATATCAATACGTTCTGTAAACAATATAGCATTGCTATTGTTTCCATATTTATTTTGTATAGATTGAATATAATATAAGATAATATAGGATTTGCCGCATCCGGTCGCTTGACAATGTATGCCTGTTTCGATTTTTTTATCTATCAATTTAAATGCTTCGATTTGATTGATTCTAGGTATAAAAGATGCGTCGGTTTGCGTTTCATTCGATAGGTCAGTCTGTGTAAATGAATCATATAGTTCGTTAAATATATGGTTTTCTATAAAATAATCAAATACAATCTCTTTGCATCGAAGTATGGTTTGCTTATTTTCATCCAACTCGTAAAAAGCGATACGTACTTGAATGATTTCAACGACTATATCAATTGGTTTGTGAATATTTTTTTTAATTAATTTTATAAAATAATCCATAATGGAATGAACCAATTTACTATGTTCACTATACACATTTTTTAATGTATTTAAAGAATTCGTTTCTGGTAAACGGACATAATTGTCGCGGATTGTTTCAAATTCCTTATAAAGATGATCCATAATATTTATGATTATATATATTTAATTCAATTTAAAGAAGCTCTACTATTTTAGTCGTTTTATCCCATTTTATTACTTCGGATAAAAGAATCGTTCAAGAAAGGATGTGATAAATGTTAAAGAGACAAACATATACATAATATTTTGTTTATATATGGATATTGTAAATGGAGTTATTGGATTGGGAATATTATATGGGGTTGGTCATTATATGACAAGAAACAATAAACCTTCAAGAAAACGACCTTCCAATACAAAATCGATAAAAAATAAAACAGCCAACAGAGATTTTAATACAAAAACGAGAAATACATCAACCAACCAGCCACTCAATAAAACCAATAGACAAACCAACCAGCCACTCAATAAAACCAATAGACAAACCAACCAGCCACCCAAAACACAAAACACAAACCAACCCGCCACCCAAAACACAAACCAACCCGCCACCCAAAACACAAACCAACCCGCCACCCAAAACACAAACCAACCCAAAATAGTCAAAACACCCAACCCGCAACACAATAAAACCAAAACACCAACCAACCAGCAACCCAATAAAACCAACCAGCAACCCAACGCAACTCCCGTCAACGTTAAAAAGGATACATCCGACGTAATCAACCTGTTATTTTGGAATATTTTGTATACAAACTTTAAAGATAAAAAAGGGGATAAAATTGTAGACTATATAAATAAAACAAAACCAGATATAATGGTTTTAAACGAAGCGTCTCATTTGGTTCCGAAGGACAACATTGGAAAGAAGGACTATTATGATAACATAAAGTTATACGGTTATACATCCAGCGTTTATCACGCCAAAAAAGACACAGACGGAACCCTCATTTATTTTAATCCATCTAAGTTTAAATTTTTGAACAGGTCCGAAGGGATTAGTATAGGGATGAAACAGCATATACCCTTTGTAAATAGACCTTATATAGATAAAGGATTTAGCCGAGCCTGTTTGGGGGTTACGTTAGACTATAACGGCGAACGTATTCATGTAATTGGTGTACATTTAGGTCATCATGTGCCATTGGAAACAATACAAAAGGGCATAAAACAAATTATGGACGAGTTAGATATTCAACCAGAAGATAGGGTTATATTAGGGGGCGATTTTAATGAATTATATCAAATAAAAAATTATGAAACTGCGTTCGATGGGCTGACTCTATATAATACAGTTAATACACTTGTGGGCAAAACAAACGCTCCGAGCGACCTAATTTATTCCAATCGTCCATTGACGGTCGATCAGGGTAAGGGACCGCCTTCGGACCATTTTGCTTTAATAGCAAAAATTGAAAAATAAATAATCCCCTTTCAACTATATGGAACAAATGAATTCTGATTTGAAACGACTCATTTATTCGTTCGGCTACCCCGAACACCGGGTGTATATGAAAGAGATTGTCGAATATTTTAAACACCAGGCATTTAAGCGCGAACATAACTTAAAATGTATTCGTCGCGACTTCCAAGCGAACATACACGTGTCCCCGTGTCCACTCCGCCAACTTTTGCCCGAATTGTTTAATATTACCCAACACGAGATCCTTTTAAATCAAATGATAGATTGTAGGTGTTGCACAAACCACAGCCATTCCAAGCCGGTGCGCGGTGGGGACGGGTATTACACCTCGGAGGCGCCCAAAACTCAAAAAGAGGACTGTAGTTGCGGCTGTAGAAATATGGCTCGCATTTTGTTATATTCTATGATAAACCTAGAGTGTGCCCCTGACGGATATGAGATCCAAAACGAGCTATTTATATGTCCAACTCAAGCGTTGTATTAAAGACCTTTTCAAGCGTGGTCATTTGCGTTTCACTCATCTTTTCAGTGACTTTCACCATAAACAATACAATCAAGTCACCTGTGTCGCCTCGTATCATTCCCTTATTTTTTATGACGCGTTCTTCTTTATGTTGGATAATATTCCCGCGACTACTTTGTAATTTCAAAGAGACATTATTTAAATGTAAAATAGAATAGGAAAAACCGCAAATGGATTCGGTAAACGTTATGGTTTGGGTATACACCAAATCTAGCCCCCTGCGTTGGAACCTAGCGTGCGGTAAAACCGTGACAAATATTTTTAAGTCACTATAAACACCTTGTTGACAATGTCCCTTTTCTTTTATTTTTATAATTTCGCCGTCGTCGACCCCTTTGGGTATGTCTAAATATATTTTTTCTTGTTCGTATTCACGTGTATTGCGTTTATGAATCGTTCTTTTGACGAACACGGGAAGTTGAATACCATTATACGCTTCCAACAAGGTCAATTCTATTTTTATATCCAACGAAGGGGTCATTTCTTTAAAATCGTCTTTAAACAATTCTTCTATGGGATCCATTTTTTCTTTGGTTTTGAATAGTTTTTCAAAAAAAACATCCAGCGGATTCGCCCTCCTATCGTAATCGAGTCGCTTGTCGGGTTCTTTGAGGGTTTCGTACGCTTCGTTTATTTGTTGCATTTTCTCCGAGCTCGTGGGGTTTCTATCGGGGTGATATTTGTAGCTGAGGGCGCGATATTGTTTCTTCAATTCCATATCGGTGGCGTGCTTGTCTACGCCCAATACGTCATAATAGTTCATAGTATGTAAAGATTTAATTATTATTTAAATATAACGAGTGAGACTATGTATGAAGTTGGTCGAATATAATCCATCGTGTTTGGACGATTTTATTATGGAAAACAAAGAAGCCATATTAAAGACCCTCTACACTTGTATGTCAAACCATACTATGAATTTAATGTTAATAGGATCGGTCCCTAAACAAATCGTCGGTCTGATTATACAAAAATATTATGCGCAAAACGATAGGTCGGATTGCCCGATATTGGAAGTGGATTGTTTTAAAGATTTAAACTTGACCTCCCCCAACAACGAGATTGTATTATTTTCTAAAGCCCAGACTAATTATAAAAAGTTTGTCGTGGTCTATAACTTGGAGCAAGTGCCCGAAAATATGCAAGTATATTTCAAGCACCTCATGCATAAGAATACGTTTTTTATATTTTGTAGCGAAAGTCAGCAAAAAGTATACGAAACCTTAATGACCCGATGTATACCTATTGAATTTTCGCCGTTAAAGTATGCGAATTATAAAAAACTACTTTTATATTTGGGGGAACAAGAACGCATCGTCATCGAAGACCCCGACGAAACCATTTTACAAACCAATCAAAACCCGGACTACATATTGAATTTGTTAAATTATACCAAGTTGTTGAACCAGACGACGTTGCCGAAAGGAAATCATTATTTACAAATCATTCAAGACACCCAATTGGCGACCTATTTTGACTATGTTCAACAAAATAAACTGAAAGAAGCCTTTGCCATATTGTTCGGTTATTACGACAAAGGATTTTCTATTCTGGATATATATTATTTTATGTTTGAATACGCCAAGCATAGATTGCCGAACCCGGTCAATTATAAAATCATTCGTTCGTTATGTGAATATATGAATCATATATACGAAGGACAAGACCATAAAATCGGTCTGGCTTTGTTTACAAACGATATCACGCGTCATTTTTAACTTAAATATTATATAGGCGCATTCATACATTATTTTCTGAAACAATATCCTGATTATGGATTTCAAGATATTCGGGTTATGACATCGTTTGTGGATTCTAATTGGACACATTTTCGTGGTCGTGTTTTTTATATACTTTTCTATAATCTTAGATTATTTTCTTAAATGCTTATTCAAACTATCTATTAATTTTTCCGCGTAAAACATAAAAGAAAATGACACAATACTATATATGTCGTTTGAAGATTGTTTGAAAGATATGGGCGAACAATTACCCGACCAATCGTATTATGTATATTCTGAAAAATATAGGTCTTTTATGTATAAAGAACGTATGCCTTTATACATAGAAGGATTGAAAAAAATTATACCTGATCCAGATGTAAGCACGTATAAAAAATGTATGTGTACGTTTCGCCAAATCTCTAAAAAAACAAATGGGTCGTTTCACTATAAAATAAGATATGTAAATGCTACGTATTATATAGATTATTTTTTTTTTATAGGTGATAACGCATAAACCCCAACGCACTTATAGTCGTGTCTAGAAGTAAAAACGCATAGGTATAATCGTAAGAAACGACTAGCCCGTAAGCGGTCAGAGCGAATAAAAGCGCGTGGACCGGTCTTAAATAATCCCACCACACTTGGTTGTTAAATGCGCCTACTGTCCGAGTTTTCACGATGTATTGATACAAAGAACCTATACTAAGCAGGATGTAAAAGACTGCTAATGCATATCGCACGGGTGTTCGGATGACTTTATACGCGACCCACGCCAGGATATAACGAACTAAAATACAAATCGCATATAACTTAAAAAGGCTCATATATTAGACAACATATATTTAGATAAATATACATTGGCTTCTAAAACTTGTTCGGCGTTCAAGTGGGCGTAGTAATTGTATTTTGGGCGTCGCATCAATTCTTCGTGTGGAATATATACGCCTACGTGCGACGGATCCAAATGAATGGGTTTTGTCTCCATCCAATCTTCCAAGTAGATGGGCTTGCCGTCTTTCGTCGTGACCCCAATGACTTTACCTTGTAGACACGGAATATCCATTTTTTTCAAATACGAGGGCGTAAAAAAATCGGTCTCGTTCGTCAAATCTTTTGAAAAAGAATGTATGACCGACGCTAAGATAGGATTCTTGGCGTTTGACCCCATTATTTTGGTTGAATATACATAGGTTTCTAACGAGGAGCTTAATCCTTGGTTGGGCAGTTCGCAGACAAAAAATGTATTGGGTTTATCCACGCTATATATACTTTTTCGCATATACATGGAACACGGAAGCACGACCCCGCCATACTTGTATATCAATTGTAATAAAGCGCGCTGTCTATACGTCTCTAATAATTCACCTGATAATTTTTGGTAATCGATGTCATTTCCTAGCAACGCTGAAAAATTCGCGTCTTCCAACAAAATGATGTCGTAATATTGTCCGCAATAATCGATGATGGATTTGACGCATAGCGCGATATAATCTAAATTCATATCATATGACCCGCGTATTTGTCTCCAATTGCGGGAATTTTTCTCTACCGGTAAATGTATCCATAGTTTGCGTTTGGACGACAAATGCCGAATGTCTTTGAAAAAGTAATCGTTTATATCCAACTTTTCCGATTTTAATTTTTGTATGAGTTCCTTATACGTGTCTCTATAATTGTATAAAATAACGATCAAAAGTAAAACCATAATGATTCCTACCATTATATATAGTCTAATTTAAAAAATCTAGAATTATAGTCTTTCTGTTTTTGCTCCATTTGTTCTTCTCGTTCTTTGTATTCGTAGGCAAGCTTAAGCGAGTCGTGTGTATTTTTTTTATATTCTTGTTGTAATATTTGCTTCGGATCGGGTAAATGGTCGATCGCTTGTTCGCGGTGTATTTGATAGTCTTGAACGTTTTTAAACTTGGGCGTTTCTCTAAACACCTTTTCTTCGTCTATGGCTATAATAGAATGTTTATGGGCTTCTTTTAAATCGCTATACACTTTACCGAATACTTGTTCCGGTACGGGTTCTTTTAACACGACTAATTCTTTCATAAGCATTTGTCGTGATGTTTCAATATCTTTGTCGTAAATATCTTCGTTGGATTGTATCCATTGTTCGTATCCATACGCTTCGTCCCCCGATTTTACATGAATGTTTTCAAACATATGATTGAAGTGTTTCAGAAAATCCTTTTTTTTATAGCTTTTCTTATCTATGTAGTTTTTAAACGTATCGTCGATGGGTATATCGTCGCTCGATACCGCGTGTCTCGTAGAGCGATACACGGCTTCTAATTTCTTGTATCCGTCTAAATATTTCAAATAATGATGTTTCATCTCTGGGTGTCTTACATGTTTATCGGGGTGCAACATCAAGACTTTTTTCTTGGCTGCTTGTAAGTCGGAATCGCTAAAGGGAACACTTAAATCAAACATAGATAAAAGGGATTCTAAACTCATTAAGTTATTTCAATATTATTTTTTGTTGTTTTATTCTATATGCCAAAAACAATGAAAAAAATGTCAAACACATTCACAAAAAGAATGACGGATTATATTTTTCTAAAAAGAGACATATGTTGCGACGAAGATTACAATAAAGATAAAATCATAGATTATTTAATAAATAATTATAAAAAAATATATCCAGACGATTATTTGGATTGGATTTCAAATGATTTATGTAAATATATAGGATACAAAAATACGTTGATAGATAAAAAAGACAAAAAAGGATTAAGATTATGTAATGAAATGGACAAACTCAGCGCAAATATAAGTGAAGATAAATTAAGACAAAATTTGCGCGTGTTTCCTTTGTATTTTTTATTATCCTTTTTAGGAACTTCTGTATACCTAAACGAAAATATACTTATGTAAAGGAAAATATAAATTTTAAAAGTTTAAACATTGAAATTATATGTTTACTTTGTTAAAATTCTTAGATAATTAATCATTTGTTCTTTTGTAATAAAAGATATATCATAATTCACAATATATCCTTGTAACAAATTAATAATTGAAATATTATCCACTTTATTTTTTATAAATTTTGAATTACAATTCAATAACGACGCATAACCCAATAGTTGTAAAATTTCATAAACATATTTTTCACCAGAGGTGCATTTAATGTCATACAAATAATTGTTTATTACTAAATCACAATCCGACGGAATACTTTTATTGTCTAATAATTCAATTGAATATCCTAATGCTGGATTTAATAAAACATTTGAGTTTTTATTTAATAAATCTAAACACAATTGTTGTAATGGTATAATTAATTTTTCAATACCTATATTATCATTTTGTAATAAATTAACCATTTTATCAATATCTTCTTGTTTTGGACATCCACCAAACGCGAGGGAATGGGACAATGATGATATAAATATTTCTACTACAATATTATGTGTTTTATATAACATCGTATCTTGTGTTTTATTATAACTTTCTAACATATTCAATGGTAAATGAGTTTTTCGTATTCCGTCGTATTCGAACCCAATAAATTCATCATTTTCTACCCATGTTACAGATGATATATCTTTACTATTTAACGCATGTTTACTTGCTCTACTATCGTAAAATAGTACTTGTGTTATTTCGCAAATGATTCTTCTCATAAGATAATCTAAGAATGTTCCAGTTAATGAAGCGCTAACAGAATGTAAAATTTTAATAAACTGGATACATTTCTCATTCAATATTGATTTTTTTGTTTTATTAAATTCTAAGACGTCTACATTATTAAAACATTCTTTCATAATGTAGTGGTAACATGGTTTATTTGAAATATTCTTAATCCTCGTTGTTAGATTACCTAACATTTTTTTACTACTATAATGGTTTTTGTATAACCAATCATATATATATGCTTTAATGTCTTCATTTTTTTCGTTATTTGAAACAAGAATGATAGATTTAATTGGACTTTTTAGCAATTCTCCTAATGTTTTATATTTTTTGCTAGTAATTAATGTAAGACTTTCCATTGTAATTCGGTTTGTAGTATATTTTCATCAATTTTATACACAGCAAAATATCGCTTGTCCGCGCAATGGTCTTCCATTTATAGTCCAACGTTTGGACAAGTTTTGCCAAGCGGTTTGAATAAAGTTTTTATACAGGTTTAAATAGGTTTCAAACAATCCGCAAACATCTTTTCAATGGCGTCTTTGTTTGCGCCGGTCACTATATGACTGGGTACATAAAAGGTGTCTTCGTCGTATCTGGATTTGTAATACACACAAAAGGCTGGAATACCATTCAACATTCTTTTCTTTTTAAAAAAGGCGTAGGTGTCTGAATATTCGTCGATGTCTATTTCGTAATAACGGAAGTTGCACTGTTTATAGGTATCCAACATTTGTCTCACGCACGGAGCAATGGACTTACATGGTCCGCACCACTTGGCAGTAAATTTAAGAATGGTCACTTCTTTGTCGCTATGTTTTAAAAAATCTTTAAAATCATTTCGGTCTCGGAACATTGTATACGCACAATATTATTTATGTTCTAATACAAACTTATCCAACGCTTGGATGGGTATATAATTCAAGCCCACATGGGCTTCCCAGAAAAAATGACAGAAAGAATATTGGATATCATAATGTAAAACCTTTAAAGACGGGAACGCTTCCAAGACGCAGTCCAAGTTTTGAAGGGGTACGAAACGAAAATCGTCGTAAGGTAACACATACAACAATTGTGTAATCGGGTTTACATACGTTGTATTGGGTGTGGTCAAAAAACTCTCGCCATACAACGGGAAGTGATGGAGCAACGATTTAAACAAAGGGGCGTAATGCATACGATAATACATATATAAATCCACGTCTTTCCCGTTGTAATAAGCCCACGTCCATTCTAGCATTTCTAAATAATTTTTACACATGGCGTCATCGTTCGGTTGCTTGAATAACACGACGTTATATTGGTCAGGATATTGCTTTAAATATTCTTCTTCGTCGCGGTCGTATAGTGGCAAATAATTCAGACGATCCGCGTGCGTCAAGGTGACGCCTTTGCGCGTGGTCTTCCAGTCAATTTGTTTGGCGATCATCGCTTCTTCGTCTTTGGACAGCGCGTAAAACAACTTATACAACTCGGTCCATACAATAGCCCCGTCTTGAATCAGGGTGACCTTCGTTTTTTTATAATGGTCTAGAATATGTTCGATGCCTCCATTGCGGATATTGATAGACGGAAAATGGGGCAAGAAATCATTTCCGCATAGAAAACATAAAAAGCAATACTCTTGCACTGGCACTATTTCGCTTATTTGTTTTCCTAAAAGGTCTACGTCCAAAATATAGTCGTATGTTTCATTTATATACTTTAAATAGGCGAAATACTTGGTTTCCCGATACAAATATATCTTGTAATTGGTTTGTAATAGAGACAACATAATTAAATCTGCATCTAATCCATAAATGACGTGGTTTAGATCGTTGGATTCGCCCCGCATATAGTGGAATATTTTATTCTCACCTTCGCCTGGTTCGTCGGTCGTGCTTAATATAGTATGTTCGTCCATTTTATCTTTTAAATATAGGTTCAACTCTTTCATAAAAAGCGTACCAGGCGTAATTTTATTGGTTTCACTGTTTGTTTTTAAAATACGATTCGTCAAGAGAGATTTGTATCGGCGTTGTTTTTGTTGAACCATTTTCGCTAATGGCGCGACGCCATCAAAGCATATAAAGGTCTTTTGTGGAGAAAACATCCGTTGTATGGCTATAATAGAGTTATATACCCCTTCATAAATATTGTCTTGCGCCAAGTTGTCATAAATCATAGAATTTGCGTCTAAATATAAATTATGGCAAGTGATATGATTTCGTTTTAATATATGTTTGTGGTGTTTTAGAATATAGGAAAAGTAGCTAGGTATACCCATTAATTATAACTATGGTTTTATTTTTAATATTGAATTACTATAAGTTATGAATCCGCAATTTACCATACACAAGGATTTGACGACTATGTTTGGCTTTATGACGTTGGTGGGTCCATTTTTTGTAATGTTTATGTTGGTATCACTTTCTATATTCAATTCAAATTTTAAGGGGTTTGTTTATTTGGCAGGCGCGTCTTTGTTGTATGTATTGGTTCGCCTTTTAAATGATTCAAATAGTCAGGTCGGTGAGGCTCATCCATTGTATTGTAACTTATTTGGTTCCACCTTAGGATTTTCGGTACCCTCTTTTAATAGCGCCCTTTACGTATTTACGCTTACTTATTTACTAATCCCGATGATAAGTTATAATATGTTCAATATACCCTTGGTATTGTTCTTTATTTTTTTGTTTGCCTTGGATACAATTACTCGGACGACTTACGTGGGTTGCACAACCTCCAAAGGTGTTTTATTGGGGACACTCCTAGGTGGCGTTTGGGGTGTGGTGTATTATCTTCTATTGTCTCAAAACGATAACACCAAGTCTTTTTTATATTACAATGATTTTGAATCTAGCCGTACCGCCTGTATGAAACCCACAAAACAAAACTTCAAATGTAATGTATATAAAAACGGCGAGTTAATCGAATCTATATAAATCTCGATGTTCTATAAAATAGGCGCGCGTTTTAGTCAAGATGATGTCTCTATGAAATTGATATAACATCATATTGGTGTTGTGTTTTATTTGGTTGTAAATTTTAAAAAACTCATTCAAGATTGTATTCAAGTTGGTCGGGTGAAGGGATTCTACTTGGTCGTAGGGTATGGACTCGTGTTTTAACTTTAGGTTTACTTTTTGGTGAAATTCATAGATGAACCGCTTAAAATCCTCGATATTTTGAATTTGTTTTATATTATATTTTTTCAATAACGTGGTCGCTTCGTTGGAGCATAACGGACACGGCAGATTTTTACAAATGATTTTTATACATTCGACGGCACGCTGGATTTGGTCTGGACTACATTCTTTCATTCGAAGACTCATTGTATGAAATAATTTCCATGTTATATTTCCCCATACCTTCTTCGACATAATATAAAGATATAAACATAATATATTTATGGAATTATGCCTTATTAGCAAAGAAGCGATTGAAAACCCGATACAATTGCCTTGTCGCCATACGTTTGACTATATTTACTTATATTACGAAATTATGGAGCAAAAAAAAACAACGCTTAGAGGATTTCATTGTCCTTATTGTAGGGCGTTTTATGATCATACTCTGCCCTATTACGAATTAGAAGGCGTGGCAAAGAAACCAAACCTAAATTATCATCGTTCTAAAACAATGGATCTGATGTCTTGTCTCTTATGTTCCGCACCCGCCCATCAATTTATACACGGGTGTTATTGTATCAAACATTCTAAAATCAAACCTATGTGTTTAGGGATTTGTAAACACGGGAGACCTTGTAAAAATAAGGCGGGACATGATCTTTATTGTAAAATACATTTAAAAAAATAATCCCTATATATAATATGGGTACTAGAAGAAAAACAAAAAGGCGGCGGCGCCTGGTCTTTACCGACAA
>FUWD013185953.1_pt1 | contig 12894 bp, 14 predicted proteins | sample 1063281 | NCBI WGS metagenome assembly FUWD01 (sample SAMEA79048168, study PRJEB19326) | metagenome | biome: marine
GCACCTAACGCGCTTTTTAATAATGCTGGATAACTCGGTATTTTTGCCATTTTTTTCCTTAATTATTATATGTTGTATCATACCATATTTCAACAGACCCTCGATTTATAGCCGTATTATCAAAATTTGTACTATTAAATAATTGAGTCTCAGACCTGTGTAAACTTATATTACTGCTTGTAATAAACCATAAGCCTGCGTCAATACCAGTAGAAATGTTACCGAAATTCAACGGATATACAGAAAGCCCGTCATCATGCCTTATTAAAACTGAGGCACTTACTATTTTGTTGATATCAAATGAATGCGCTATTTCGATACTTGAAGTAGCGTCCATATCCCATGCGCCAATATCAATAGAGTAGTGACATATTTTATTTTTATCTCCAAAATCGTGTACATGGCTGGCTATATTTTTTTGTACTCCATCTTTAAAACTTAGCCAATCACTGGTTCCGTCCGTTGTTCCTTCTCCGATGCACAGCCAAGCCTCATATGGATGATATTTTCCAAGTAGGTCATTCCTAGTATAATATTTTTCTAGTGAAATAATTCGCTCACCTGTTGAAGATAAATATAAATAATAAGTTGTAGAAGCCGCCACGCTTCCGGTTTCCATATCTGCCGTATTATCCCAAGTCAATTTTGTTGGATCAACTCTCAAATTTGCCGAATAAACATAAACATTATTTGTTTTATCCTTTGATCTTATAACTTCGTCACTGAATATTTCTAAATCAATTGTGTTTGTGTCTCGATAATCATGAAAGAAATCAACTGGTCTATATCCGATTGCCTTTGTAGCATCGACAACAACCAGACCTACCAAAGTTCTATTAATCTGAACAAATGCAGAGCCGCTATAACGTTTCCAAATGTTTGTTGACATATCAAGCCAATAATCGGCTGTTGTTGGCGCGGATGGTTCGGTATATGAATAAACCGGATTTGTGTATATTATTTCACCCGAAGTTCCAGTGTTTTCAATGAATATCCAACCTAATGACATAATATCTAATTGATCAGTATCAGCCAATGTTTCACGAACAATAGCGGCATCAGAAGAATCATAAAAGAAGCCCCGATAAATATTTGATAATTCTGTTACTGATTTCACATATGCTAGCATTATTTCAGTTGAGCCGTTTTTTCTAAGTGCTATTAATTCACCAACTCTTGATGAAATTTCAGTCCCAACGGTTCCTATTGTCAATATTGAATCGTCTTCGCCTGCGTATTTGCTTGATAATTGATCTGTTAGCGTTGCATCGTCTACAAGACACGTATTATTCGCAGCGGGAGCAACGGTAAGAGCCTGAAAAAGTATATCTGCTTCAACTGAAACGGCGGCTGCATTGATCGAAAGCACCAAAGTGGTAGTTGCCCCTAAAACAGTGACTTCATCGTTTACGCCGTCTATGCTTAAAAATTGTGGTTGTTCTGAAAGCGTACGAACAGCACCGGAAACAACCCGATTTGCAGGACTTACAATATTTGATACGTCTATCGCTGCACCACCGACACGAAGACTATTAAAATGTCCAGTTCCCCATGGATAAGTAACATTTCCTAATTCTTGCCCCGAAGCAGGAGCACCAGCACTATTACGGCCTACGAATTGAAGCCGTAACGCCGATAGTATATCTGTTATATGACTAGCTCTTATTTTGCCGGAAACTGTTGTTAATATTGTGTTCAGACTCATATGAAAACCCCTGTATCTCTAAGTTTTAATTGATATTCCTGTTTTTTTGGATCCTCTTTTATTTCGATAACTTTAAAATATTTAATCGGTAAAATTCTCAATTCTGAAACTTCAAGAGAATAATCATCATTTTCATATTCAGCGTATTCATATAGAGAATACTTTTCATTTTTTGGTATCGTGTAATAATCAATATCGAGGATAAATCGATCTAATATATCAAGGTCTGTTATTTCATCTCTATCAATTGTTACAAGTATTTCAAGCAATGGAACGCTAAAACCTGCTAGAAATGAATTACCAATTAATGAGTATTTGCTAGAAGTTGTGATAAAATCAAAAGTGAATGTCTGTTGATTTGTGTCATTTAATGAAATTGAGTCATCGTCTTTCGATTCAATATCATTAACAACAATACTGTTGAACATTCTTTGCTTTCCGTTGTTGTAATCGTTTAATGCAAGGATGTTATTATTTTCAAACTGTTTATTTAAAAAAAGTTCGTGTGCTGTGTTTGAGTTTGCATCTCTCGATCTGATAATGATATCGTCAGAATCATCAATTAATAGTATGCTGTTTGATGCGTTTAACAAGTCATCGACCGCCGCTTTTGCTCTAAGTGTGTCAAATTTTGAACCATCGTCAATGATAAGATTCAGATTGGGGTTAATATTCGCCGCTGAATAATTAACAACATTCGTTATTGTTGGCACGTTTAGAATAATTCCAAATGCTTGTTTGAATGTTAAACCGTTAGCGATCGATCCGGCAATCAATGAAGCTTTTGAAAAAATTGAATCCAGACTTAAAACAGTAAATTGTATTTTTCTTTCATTTAAATCTTGAGTCGTGGCTTTGTCTGCAATCAACCCCTTGAAAGACACTTCTTCATTATCATCACTATCGATATACGTGATTGTGACTTTTGTATTGTCTCGTTTCAGCGGAAACATTGACCGACCATCAAATTCCGGTTCGTTGAATTTCCCGGTTGTATTATCGAAAGTTAATTGTATCGATCCGTAACTAAAAACACCAACTTCAAAATTGCCCTGGTCAATATCAGAGGTTATCGTTGATATATCATTGATATCGATATATTTAGACACGTCGATTGCTGTGTTATATGTCGTTGTATTTTCTAATGTTTCAAACTCAATTTTATAACTCATTCTGTTTCGATCAATTGTAAATTTGCTGAAATTGGGTTAGAATAAATATTGTTAAAAAAACTCGGTAAATTTGATGTGGGAACTTGGCATTGATAAAAATCTTGTAATCGGTAAGGCTTAAAACTAAATCGATAATATGGGCTTGTTGACTCGTTTTCTGTTAATTTCCCGCCGTTCGCCCAAAAAATGAAATCAGTGGTTATTGAATCTAAAGTTGCCAACAATTCAATGTCACTCTGTGAATTTCCGACATCCAAAGTTAGAGAAGCAGAAAAAACCGGGTTTAATTTATTAATTTTTCCAAGTCTGTTAATAGTTTGAGTTGCAAGGGCTTGATAGTCGTTTGAATCCAATACCGGGAAGTTCTCAAAAGTCCCTATTTCTTTTGTCGGGATCACATTATAACAATATTTTTCTTTATCGCCTAGATCATTAACTTCTTGGGCTTTTGAAACCGAAATCACTAAGCCCAAGCAATCTACTTTTTTGAATTCATAATATGAACTTGAATAAGCGTATCCTGTTTCTGATATTCCCTCAGCTTCAACGCTTGAAGTCAATGAAGTGACTTGAATAAACGGTATTAAGGAGCCTCCTTCGTCTTCGATATCATCATAATCCGATTCGATTGGATCTCCATCTGAATCATCAATCGTGCCACTTGTGACCGGCGTAATCGTGTAGTCTTCAAAGTTGTGATTGATAAGCAATATTCTATCAAGCTCAACTGATTCATTAAATGTAATTGTGATTGTTTCGGTTGTTGAATCGTCACTGCCAACACTTTCCCAGTATGTGGCTTTGTCAAAATCCAACATGTTATCTTGTGAACTTGTCCCAGAAGAACACACAACACTATCACTATTTACTATCAATGCTTTTGAAAGTTCAAAAATCTTTGGTGCGCCGTTTATTGTCATTGTCTGGAGATCCCTAATCTTGATTGTTCTCGTTGTTTTGCGCTGATAAAATTAGTCATTTCCGAAGGGCTGATAATTACATCGACAATTATTCTTTGATCACCGACTCCAGCACCTATCCCACTAACAGCCTTTTTTATGTCTGATAATTGTAAGTTCTTGGCAATTGGCATTCTAAGCCCGGTATCCATTTGAAAACTTTTCGGGATCACCATTTCACCGGCATGTGCTTTGATTAATCCCGATCCCGGTTCCATTCCTGGAAGTCTCAATAAATCCGATTGTTTCAATCCAGGTGATCCATCAGCAAAACCAAAAGCACCGCCTACGGTATTTATTAAACCACTTACCGCTCCACCTAATGCCCCGCCACCACCGCCGCTAAGGCCACTAATTGCATCAATTAGATCCTGAATCGGTTCAGTTAATTTCTCAACTGCTGTTTGCAAACTCTCAACAGAACCGTCAAGGCTCCCCATCGAGTCACCAAGGCTAGTAAGTGGTTCAGATAATGCCTCAAGTGTTTTGCCAACTCCATCCAATGAATCAGTAAATTTTAATAATACATCTGTTTGAAATTCTATCGATTTTGCTAATACTTCAACTGCAGGGGCAAGTTTTTGAATAGCGGGGGACATAGCCCGTAATATTCTACTAACTGATTGCAATATTGGTATTAATTCGTGTATGATAGGTCCAAATGCTTCTTGAATGATTGCACTTAATTCGCCAAGGGCTTCCTGAAACTCCTTATTTGAAAGTAAAATCTCGGTGACAAAACCGGCGGCGGCTCCCATCGGTCCGCCCTGTTGAAAACCTGCTATTGCACCACCAACTCCGGTTATTTGGCCGGCTACGCTCAAACCTGCATTTCCAAATGAATCTCCAGCACCATCAAAAAAACCTTTTTCGTCAATAGGTCCGCTTGTTTGGCCTCTGCTTCTTGCTCTTCTCTCAGCCGCTCTTAATTGTGCGGCTCTTTTATCATCTTCTTTTTTCTGTGCTGGAGTTAAACTTAAGTCTGGTGCGCCGGGTTTTCCTTTTCCGGTCGGCGTGTAACTATCAAATGCATTTTTGGCAATGTTTAATTCATCAAATGCGTTTTTAAGATTCCCAACGGCTGCAAGTAATTGCCTTTGTACAAACTCACGTTGTGTTTTTGAAATTTCTGCTATTTTTTCGGCAGCGGCTATTTTTTCGGCACTTGCTTTTTTTTCAGAATCTGCAATATCTTGTTGTGCAACTACCGCTTGACGCATTGCAGACGCTCTATTGTCGTCTGACGCTTTCCTTATCCGAGCCGCTTCCTCCGCCGCTGTTTTTTCTATTGAAACCAGTTGATTCATACTGGTTGCAAATTCCTGATTTGACTTTAGTATGAAATCAAGTTTATCCTTCTCAATCTGTTTGAGTTTTTCAGCATTAGCCTTAGCTATTGCTTCTGTTTTTGCAGCTTCTTCTTTCTTGTTCTTTGCAACATCGCCTGATATTTTCTTTTGTTCTTTTAGGCTTCTCTCTCCAGCCTCTACAAGTAAATCGAATTCATTTCTAGAATTATTAAGTGTAACTCCAAGTGCTTCAAGTGCTTTATCAATCTGCTCTACTCCGACATCAAAAACCGCCGCCAAAAATTTAAAGCCGGTAATTACTTCCAAAAAGTCACCCATTGGCCTTTTGGATTTACTGGCTGCTTGAATTGTATCTGTTATAAGTTCAAGAACTGATTTCAGAGCGGGTGCAACTTTATCAACCAAAACAATTGTCATTGCCTCCCAGGCCCGTGTCATTTGGTCGGTATTCGTGTCTAGTGTTCCGAGTTTTGTCCCCAGTGCATCGGCAAACTCAGCGGCGGATTTTCCCTTGTTTTGGAAATCACCAAGTATTGTGTTAAATGTCTTTTGCTGTTCTCCGGTTAAAGCAATGGCACCACTGACCGCCTCGGTTGAACCTAGCATCCTTTGAAGCTCAACGATACTCCCACCGGTTGCGGTTTTGAATTGATCCAAGGCACCGACTAAACCAATTGCCTTGACGTTTTCAAGGCTTAAAGCGTCCTGTACTTCCTTACTTTCGTTTTTGAGTTTGCCTTGTGCGATAACAAGACCGGACATCAAACTTCGTAAATTCGTGAATGCTTCAGAAGTCGGTTTAGCTCCATCATTAGTTAATGAAGTGGCAGAAGCAAGAGTTTCGTCAAATGAAACACCAAGAGTTTTCGCAAGTCCGGCAACCTTGTTAAATTCACCGCCCAACTGTGCAATATTAGTAATACCCCGTTTCTGAGCTGCAAAGAATTTTACGGCAATTTCTTCGGCGGTTCCGGCTTCGTCGCCAAAACTTGTTAATGTTGAGACAAGTGCTTTTGTACTGACATCAACTGAAGCGGCTCCGGCGGTTGCGAGATTAGTTGCAGCGGCCAGAACTCTTAATTCACTACCAGCAGCGGCCCCGCTTGAAACGATATCAAAAAGACCTTGATTTAAATCATCAAAAGTTTGACCAGATGCAACGCCGAGATCCAAGACACCGTTTTTTAAGCTGTCTATTTTTGCGGTTGGAGTATTTGAATCTAAAAGAGTGACGACATTTGAAAACTTCTCTTCAAAATTGGTGAAATTAGCCACGGCATCAGCCATAGCACCCGCAACGCCGGAGGCAAATCTTGATAGAGCTTCAGCGGCCAGGTTAGCGGCCAGAACAGACTTAGTAATGCTTTTTCCGGTGGTTTGGGCTTGATTTCCGAGTTGTTTGAATCCGGCTTTGGCTTTGGCGTTGTCGACATCGGTGGTGATAACGAGATCATCTTTTGATCTTACCATTTTTTATGATCCCCTTAGCAATGTTAGTTAGTTTCTCGTCTTCTGATTCTGAAAATGGTGGTTCAGGATTTTCAATTGTAATGCCATGAAATTTCCCAATCAAAATCAGATCATCGTTTTTCTGTGTTGATATTTCCTTAAGTAACGCATAAATCTGTCTAAGCGTTAAATCATAGAACTCTGTGATTGTGAACTTGATTTCCCTGGCAACTCTGACATAGACATTAACCCAATCGACCGGTTCAGAATCATCTTTTTTTTAAATCTTCTTTTTTTCTCCTTGCTTCTGCTTCGTTATATTGTGGCTGTGAATTCCCGATTGAATCAGATATGCATTTAGTAATATGATTCAGCTTCGCTATTTCGTCACGTTCATCATCGCCTGCAATTAATTCTTTGAACTGATCGATGGAACCAATTTCTTTTTATCATCATTTGATAATTGATAATAAGCGATTTTAAGCAATGCTTCTTCAAACGCTTCTCGGCCTTTCTCAAGCCTGAATATTGATTGAAAACGGGTCAAACCATCTTCAGCACTTTCAGCCTGTTCAGAAAATTCATCACCCAACCATACCATAGATTCAAGGGAAAACGGCCTTAATTGATACGTTTTCCCTTGGATGATCATTTCAACAGGGCGCGGTTTTAACTCGCTATAGTTCATTATGCGCCTGTGCCTGTAACCGCCGTTATTTTCATAACTGCATCATAATCAGGATCATGCAGCATTTTTATAGAAAGATTTGGTATCCAAAAATTTCCTTCAGGAGCTGGTAGAACAATACCGGCACTTGATTTGATTTTATAGGCTTCGATCATGAACTGTGATTTATCAGACTTTTTGGAGGCAACAAAAATACCACCGTGAAGTGGGAATTCTTGTGTTGCGCCACCAAGCGTGATTTCTGAAATTCCTGAATGCGGAGGAACAACGTCAAAAATGAGCGTGTCACCTGTCACAAATGCAATCGCGCCAGAGCCACCGGTAAAAGTTAACCCTACGGTTGTGGCAGCAACAGTGCCGCCACTTCCTGGCAAAGTCAACGGAGTAGGCGTTATTTTCAACAATGCGTTTTGATATTCAGCATCGACACCGTTTAGTTTGAAATCGATATCAGTACTAATATAAATATCAAACGCGGCGGCTCCGGTCGCTTTCAAGACATATCTACCAAGTTTTAAATTTGCACTGCCGAGAGCTGTCATTGCTACACTTGCAAAACCGGTTGTAGCATTAAACATCGAAGTCCCGGTTTTATTCGTGAACGCGCTAATCGTTCCGCTTGCCCCGGCTACGGTAGTTGCTACGGTTGCCCCGGCATACTTCTCAAACATGAAATCATCAAGGGTTTTGACTGATATTGACATATTGCTTTCTTGACTGACAACCTCTGAATCGACAATAAACTTTCCAGAACCGCCCCGAAGGTCAACAGAGGAGGCAGAAAGATCAAATTCAACATCGCCTAAAATTTTCATGATTCCGTAAAATTCGCCACTATTCCTTGAATAAGGGGCAAACGAATGCACACTAAAAACTTTTCTTTGATCTGGTAAAGACATGATTTACTCCTTATTATCGGTTTTTGAATCCTTGAAAGTTTTAGCTTTTAATTCCAAAACATCAGATGATTCAAGGGATGAAATTAACATGACAGGAACTTTGCACTTTTTTCCTGCTTCCAATTTCAGATTACAGTGAGGAGGGCAAAATAAATGATAATCATTTTTAGGCGTGATGTCCTCAGTTTTCACACCCTTTGCGATTGTTCCTAGTTCCATTATTGGTTGTTTCATGATGCGAAAGCTCCTGAGATTACAGCCCCGGAAATTGTCAAAACGGGTGAATTTTCATTCAATGCAAAGTCAGAGGGGGCATATTCTATGACTTTCACTGGATTAAACATTCCAAAATCACTGCAATTTTCCTCAAATATTTCTGTTATAATTCGTGAATATCTAAATAGTTTTTTTCTAAAATCCCCATCATTTTCAGGGTTTACATCGCTGAAAATCACAAAGCAAAAAAATCTGAATGTCTTTTTTGAACTCGGTCCGATACCGTCAACTGATAAATTATCATAACCGTAAAATATAAATGGATCCGAATTGTTTATTCTATCTCTGAAAGTCGTGTAGTATTCTGAATCTGCAATATTCGATATTGAAACACCATCGGCTTTTTCCGCATTGATAGCCGTTACTTTTGCAGCAAGATTGTCTTTGACAAGATCAATCAATTTACCCTCAATTACTTCAGCGTCAATTTTTGCCATGTTTCCAAATCCTTGCTATTTCATCGTCAACTGTGTTTATGATACGACTAACCATTTTTTCAGTGAAAAATAAAAACTTTCTTTCTGGCATTTTCGATGTCCCTTCTTGAACTGCTACCGGATAAGGAAAGTTTTTCTTTGATGTTACTTTTGTCCCTACCGCAAGAGAAAGTTTCCCGACTAAAATAATTGAACCGGCTGTATTTCCTAAAATAGAATCTTTTAAAGCTCCCGATTGACCACCATAAGGTTTTACACCTGTTAAAATTGGCGTACCAGGGGCAAGCCTATCTTTTCTTTTTTATAAATCGGGTCCAGTGGCGGGTATTTTCCGTATCCCTTTAAAATGAAATTAGCCGTTGACTCCTTTTTGATAATCCTGGCCGCTTCTCCCATTGAGAATGACAGATCATCGTTCTCACTGACAACTTTATTGAGAAACGCTTTAAAGCGGCCGTCTTGGTCGATATCATAAGAAATTAACGGTGTATTTGCTACCATTGCTTTGTATCCCGTTTAAAAATCGGTTCAATGCTATTAGTCGCATTATAAGATGATACCACCGGACCCGGAGAGTTTAAAGTTGCATCAGGCAAGGGAACCTTCCCGCTTGCGAGATCATCAAGAAAGTTTTTCGATTCCTTGTACGCCCCTCCGTTAGTCAATACTTGAATAACCCGGCTATCAGGTAACGGCACATCAGTTTTCAAATCAAGAATTTTGGCTATTCGATAAGCAGTGAAATCAATCGATATTTTCTTAACCAGCTTCAACGCTTCAGTTCCGGTTATCGGAGTAGTATATCTGACCGATAATTTCGCATCTATCTTTGCATCTTCTTGACTTATAAATTCAGTCACTTCATTTATCGTGACTGTAGAACTTGCAGAAAGCGGAAGCGTTTTAAATTCAGATTGAACATCAGTATAAAGCGAATAAGCCATTTAGTCCTTCTTTCTGATTTGACCATGTTCTAAATAACGAGCCGCCCAATGTCCTGTGTAATCCTCACCGGGTAAAAACTTCTTACCATCCTCTTTGATAACACTAACAACAACATATTTGCCAGCTTTTTCAAGATTAGCAGATTTCTCATTCGGTTTTTTAACTGGTGCCACCGGTCCTTTTTTTTCTGGTTTAGCATCTGGTTTTAGATCAATGCTTTTTTTATCTTCTGTCATTTTTTTTCTCTGTTAAAGATTAAAAAGAGGGATTGATTTCAACCCCTTTTTAAGAGATATTCTAAATCAAAGATTAAATAGCGTCTTTGATCAAATAAGCTGCACCCGCCTCTGTGATTAGATCATCATATTCAATATCAACCATGATTTCATCAGCATTTGGAGGATTACCAAGTGCATTTTTAAACACTCGATAGTTTTTGCGCTTATGAACATTAAAACCAAGTGTTTCGATCCGTTTTGAACCTGTACGTGGAGCAAAACCAAAAACAATATGATTGCCCCAGGTACTCACAATACTATCTGCTTGCCCTTCTTTTGCGCTGTTATATTGTGAATAAGGGATCAGGATTCGATCAACGCCCATAGTGGCCTTTAATTGATCGAAAGTAAGGCCTGATTTCATGTTGACGGTATGTTTGATGTTCTCGAGAATATCAGGATGAAACTTTAAAATGTTGTACACTTGCCAAGGTACGATTGCAAATCCTCCGGGATGTTCAACAATTTGTCCTGAATTATCAAAAATTGAAGCTCTGGCAATTCCAAAATCCTCAAGTGGCGTTGAATTAGCATAATCATCATACTGATCAACACCGGCAAGCGTCACATTGTTCGTAATAATAGCGGTATTTGTCAGAGGAACGGCCAAAGCAACTTCACGGCCTAACAGGATTTTATCAGTCAAATCCTGCGTGACATCTTTTTCAGCGTCAAAAGGTTGCATTTCGTTGTCTTTATCGGCTTCAGTAACGACACCGGAAAGACCATGTTTGACAAGAGCGTAACGGTCTGAACTTTTTGTATTTGCTGTAATTCTCGGATATGGACCTTCACCAACAACGATGGAAGCCTCAATTCTGAGGTTTTCTTTTCCGTACTTTCCGATCAAGTCAGAATCTTTCCCGACTTTTAAATCTGTTAATACTTCACCGGCAATCAAGCCTTGTACGCTTCGACGACGACTGACATTTGTTAATAGTTCATCTTGTCGCGCCCTATTTCTTGTAACTGTCATAATTAATCCTTTTAGAAATTAATGAAAAATTGGCTTAAACAGGGCTTGATTAAGCGTGTATAATGTAATCGGTTACCTCTACTTCTATTTCATCACCAGCAACACCAGTGTCCAGTGATCTTGCCACAACAATATCACCCGCCGTATCTGCATTTTCAAGTGTGCCATCTGCAACGGCCTTAAGTGGTGCATGATAAGAAATAACGGCCTCACCCAATACACCCTTTGCACCGCCGCCTGTCTTCATGATTTCACATGCTTCACCGGCAAGTGGGTTGTTTTGGAGAAAACCAAGACCAAACGCTCCAGCGGCTGCACCTTTGACATTAACTGTTCCCGATCCATCCTCGCCGACATAATAAAATTGTTTAGCACTCAGGTCAACCGCTGCAAGCAGTGACTTATTGAATACTGGTTTTTGATATGAACTCATTAGAAACTCCTTTGAAGTTTAAAAAATATTTAAAAAATCGACCTGATCAATTAATTTCTTAAACCAGGATTTTCAGAAAGAACTATAGAAACCGCATCACCATAATCAAGGTCTTTGTCCTTTTCTTGCAATGCGATTGCCATTTTATCAATTTTTGAATCATTGTTCTCAGGATCTTTATTATCCTTTGACCCAGTTTCAGCCAGTTTGATTTCCTGAGCGTTTTCCATGAACTTAGCAATGTCATTTTTCATGAATGCTTCGCGTTGAGCTTCGCAAACTTTTCCCTCTGACAATTTCACGTCAAATTCGGCTTTCTTTTCATTCTCTGCCAATTTGTTAGTCAATGAAGAAACCTTACCTGATAAGTCAGTTATTGTCTGCTCTGACAATTTCAACTTATCTGATATGTCGGTACTTCCGGTCATTTTTTCCTTTAACTCACCAAGTGTTTTTTCTGACAGTTTTAAAGCATCTTCCGCCTTTGTTAACTGCTCAGTTAACTCAACAGTTTTGATTTTAGTTTCTGCAGCCATCGGATCAAAAAGTTTTTTCTTATCTTCCGGCGACAGAGCCGCAACGGCGGCTTGAATTTCAGATAATTTCATATTTACCTCATTAATAATTTGGCCGTCACCGGTCAATTTTAGTGACTTAAAAGCCTTTTGTTTATCCTCTGAGAATAAATATACTGCTTCCATGTCACGCAAGAAAGGCGTATTCGTTAAAGTTGCGCCTTTTAAAATAACATCAAATAACTCTCCTGTTTCAGCATCTTTATAGTTTTTCCTGATCGATGGAGAAACAAACTTTAACTCTTTGTCTTTGATTTTTTGCGCCCCATTTGGGGTCCATTCGACAACTGCAAACAATGAGTGTATACCGTTTCTATCCAGATCAATTTCAAGTGATTTTATCCAACCGGCTGCGATCCTTTCTTCTTCATGAAAATAGTCAAACGGAAGCACCGGGACACCGTCCATTTCTTGTCTTCGGGAATTATTATCGAGATGAAATTTCATTCTAGCTAAATCGTTGTCGGATATCGAAAACCGACCATAAATTTCATGATCAAACGTTCCTACTTTCGCAACCTGGACTCGATTAGAAGTGTTTGAACCTGCTAGTATTTCATCAAGTTTAAATAACATTATTTACCCGCCAATGATATTTGTTTCGTCCTTCCTGAATAAGCAGTGCTCGCCCTCAAGTTGATTGAGTCGCTTATGATCATCATCTGATCTCCTAAGGTATCTTCTTGCCAAGAATCCGATGAGACCAATATTCCCACTAATGACAACAAGAATAATTGAAAGCAGATATTTAATAATATCAATACTTTGGATGCTTTGCATAACATTAATACC
>FUWD013022574.1_pt1 | contig 12882 bp, 22 predicted proteins | sample 1063281 | NCBI WGS metagenome assembly FUWD01 (sample SAMEA79048168, study PRJEB19326) | metagenome | biome: marine
CTTTAAATTGTATTGAATGAATTGGGTTTCTACTTCCCATAAACCCTTCCTAGTAGGGCGGCTGATAGCTGCTTCGTTTTTACTGATAAATCTGATTTAGCTCTCGAGTAAGCTGTATCAGCATCAAGGAAGTTTTTGATTGTGGTGTTTAACGTTGATTTTTGTAGATGCTCTACTACTATCTCTACATCATCAAAATTGTTGCTAACGATGCCCACTGGATTGCCAAGCAATATTCTTAACCTGTGCTTGCAGTGCACTCCCATTTCACCGGCCTGGCATGAACATGTAGCTATCAAAGAGCTTCCATCAAGTAAGAACTTGACGCTATAGGGCTCTGCTTGCGACCCTTTAACTAAAAATTCAATTTTGGTTTTCACAATTAAAAATCTTCGCTCTTCCAGACCTTTAAAACTAATCCCAAAACCTCAAAGTCCATATCGGGCTTGATTGTCCATGCTTCATAAGTTTTATTTTCAGATATTGCTCTAATGCCATCGCCTGGGATCCTTTGAAGGATCTTAATAAACCCCTCATCTCCGACTCTAAAGAAGTAGGTGGCATCAAAATCAACCGAAGTTACACCAATATCAACAATGATTGGGTCGCCAGAATTAAATTTTGGCTTCATTGAATCTCCAAATCCCGTCACAATTACAAGGTTCTTAAGTCCAGAGTGGGCTTTGACGTTTTTTGAGACCCATTCAGGAGAAACTTTCCAGCTTTCAATGACACCTGGTTGATCCCTCAAAATAAGACCGCTCCCCATCGAACCAATTGCATCGAATTGTGGAATGATTACATCATTCATTTTGGCTGTAGTTAGTGCTATGGCCTCTTCAATATTTTCTTCTGGCAGTTTTACGTGCAATTGATCAAGGTAGCCTCTTGGAACTCCAGCAGCATCCTCAATTTTCCAAGCCGTTTCTTTTCTCATGCCTCTTGGCTTGCCCGTTTTTGAGTCAGGCGCTCCATCTCTAAGGTTATAAAACTGAGCGGGTTGCATCTTACAGGCATCTATTAATGCCGACCTCTGTTTTTCCCAGAGGGCTTTAATGTTTATGCGTCTAATTTCATCAATATCCATGTTGATCATGTTAAATAGCCATGCGCTAATAATATATAAGCGTAACGCTTTACAAAAGATAAGCGATACGCTAATATATGTTTTATGAACTTGAATGAATATCTGCAAAAAAGACCTAGAGGCGAGCTTCTTCGTATTTCAAGAGCAATTGGCGCCCATGCTCCTGATGTATCTCGCTGGTCCAGCGGTGATAGGCCAATACCAGTAAATAAGGTAGTAGCTATTGAGCAAGCCACCAATGGCGAAGTAACTCGTAAAGACCTTCGCCCAGATGATTGGGAGCGTATTTGGCCTGAGCTCTCAGAAAAAGAGGGGGCATGAGTCATTCCAACGATCTTTTGCACGACATTATCAAATTGCTTAACTCTTTGGTAGCTAAAACCAATTACGCCGCTCTTAATAAGCCTGAGTGCCTGCTTCCTTTGAATGTTGCGCTTAATAGTGACGACCAATTTGAGCGGGGTGTAGCCGCATCCGTATTACATATTTACCATTTAATTTGCCAATCCCCTCATGGTAGGCAGGCCATTCTTGATCTCGGTTTTAAGCCACTCTTTGAGAATCTCAAAAGTCCAACCTGCCGAGGGTTTGATGACTAATTCTTTTGCTCTATTCCATAGCGATTCATTTCTTACAGAGTCCAAAAAATCATGCCCAGACCAGGTAAGTCTAAGCACTGATGTATCTGGCGATTCTCCGCCTAAAAAGTGTTCGGCCCTTCCCGAGATGAGGCCAACTTCAATCATGAGTTCTACATGCTCTGAAAATTCATGCGCATCTACACCATTTATGGAATTCAAAAGTTGTCTAGGTTCAAGTTGTTCTGATTCAAAGGCAATTTGCCGAATTAAATCCATATTACGTTTCATGGCTACCCCTTCCTTGATTGGATGTTTGTTTGAGACCTTTCATTCTCTCAGGGTTCTGGGTAGTCGCAAAATTGGCAAAGGTTTGATCCATGTCTAAAAGAATAGCTGCTTCTGAGCCAAATAAATACGGCAATGAATATGATCAAATTGCCACGGCAGGCATGGATGTAATGGATGCCGCATGCAACACAGCGCACAGCTATCCAGGTGGTACCGCAGCTTTAGCGTTGCGAATGGGTGTCAATCCAAACACTCTAGCGCATAAAGTTGATCCATCAAAGGGTACGCATGTATTGGGTCTTAAAGAGGCTTTAATGATGCAGAAATTTAGCGGTGATAAGCGCATCACGCATGCAATGTGCGCAGCTCTTGGAGGCGTATTTATTGAGATCGATTCAAATGATTCAGGATCTTCTCTGGCAGAAGTAAGCAAGATGATTACCGAGTTTGGAGAATCAATCAATGAAATGCAGAAGGCGGCTTCGGATGGCGTTGTAACGCCCAATGAAATGGCTAAGTGCGAGAAAGAGGCCTCCGAATTACTTGCATCCGTCAACAACGCCCTTAGATCACTCAGATCAATGATGCCAAAGCGAGACAGTGAATGAGCTCAATAAATCTATTTATTTTAAGCGCTGCGCTCTTTTCCACTTTATTTACTTGGCCTAAAGGGAGAGGATGAAATGCGAGTTCAAGCTATTGAAACTCAGATAGACGCTTATCACTCCCATGTCTCAACTGGTGGCGCGCGGTATCAGCGCGGGCGCATCTTAGAGCACTTTTACGCTTACGGTGGCAACTGGTCAATTGGCGAGTTAGCGAAGGGTCTTGGGATGGATAAGAGCACCGTATCGGCTCGAATTAATGAGTTATTGAAGTCTGGTGACTTAATTGATTTACCGAAGCGCATGGACTTGATTAGCGGTGTTCTGATTCGCCCCGTTGCGCTACCTAAAGTTCAGATGGAGTTGATTTAACAGTTATGCGAATGGCTAGGTTGATCGCCGAAAAGACGACTCACCATCGTCCTGCCTTTTCGTTTTTATTTTTGGTTATTACTTTAGGTGAAAGTATTTAATGCACTACTACTCGCATCATATCGGTGACTTCATTAAAGCTACCGCAAGGCTTGGCGATAGCCAAGCTATGGCATACCTACGAATTTTATGGCTTTACTACGATAAAGACGGAATTATTGAGCACGACATAGAGCAAATTGCTTTTGAAGTTGGCTCAGACCCAAAAACTGTCGAATTAATAATCAAAACCTATTTTCAAATCGAGGGTAATTTTATTAAACAATCCCGATGCGACAAGGAGATAGCGGGATATTTAAAGAAATCAACTGGCGGCAAAGAGGGCGCAAATAAGCGTTGGAATAATAAGGATAGCGATAGCTTACCTAATGGGTTACCTAATGCTGATGCAATGCCAACCCAATGCGACCCTAATGCTAACCAAGAACCAATAACCAATAACCAAGAACCAGTATTAAAAACTGTTGGTGTCGCTAAAGCGACCAAGGCCACAAGACTCAAGATTGAATCAATCCCCGAGGATTGGTACAACTTCTGTCGAAGTGAAAGACCTGACCTAAATCCTATAACGGTTTGGGATCACTTCAGAGACCATTGGGTGTCAGTACCAGGGCAAAAGGGGTGCAAGCTGGATTGGTTCGCTACCTGGCGAAATTGGGTTCGAAACCAATGGTCAAAACCTCAAGATATGCAAGACAAGCGAAGAGCGAGCCAAATGAAGACTCTCGCAGGTCTCACCAGTGGAATTCATGGCGCTAACCATGATGCGATTTTCAAACCAATCACTGAAACAAAAACTCTCGAAACTATTGACATGGAGCGCTCAAATGCAAACTTACTCGGCTAATGACTTTTGCTCGATCGAGAATGGAGTGAAGTACCTTTTTGCGCGGATGGGTTCAATCTATGGAGCATCTTTCACCCGTCACTGGGAGGGTATTGACGAATCCCTTACACGTCAAACATGGGGTGAGATCCTAGGTCGATACGCAACCTATAAACCTAGTATGGATTTTGCTCTAAAGCACTTGGGCAAGTTCGTTCCTTCTGCAATCGAATTTAAAGAGCTCTGCTCACAGGCTGGGCGCATCCCTGATAAGCCACACACCTTGATTGAAAAGCAATTGACTACCGAGGAACGGATCGCTGTCGCAAAGGCCAAAGGTGAAGCGATGGCTCAGATAGCGAAGTTCACTCGAAAGGTAGTGGCTTGATATGTCCAGCATGCATCCAATCGAAAGAACGTCTGAATTATGGAACCTATCACCTGCGCTGTCTGCAGTGCTGCGCGCGCCTAGTGAACTCAGCGAGGCCGGACAAAGCCAGGGCCGGACAGATGCTGGATGCGATAGCCAGGATAAAAGATTCCCCCAGCAGAAAAGAGATTGTCTCGGAATTGAAATCACAGCAACTAGTTATCACGATAAAGGATGGGAATAAAAATGGGGATTGAATTTGGATTGGCAAAGAAAATCTATGCGCATGCAATGATTAAGGAATTAAAGGGCGGCGGAAGTCATGTCGCCACTTGGAAGATTGTAAATGCACTGCCACACAATATATGCCGAGTTACAGCTCAAAAAAATGGCATAAAAAAACTACTGTCATCCCTTTCTCGCCCAGAGCTTGAGATCACTTTGAAGAATACTCGAGGTTATTAAATAGTCGATGGAGGTCTTTCTCACCAAAACCATGTCCGGAGCTCTTGTACCAATGGACCAAGAAACAGAAGCATTTAAGCGCTTCAAGGCTGGGTCTGTTATCCGCTGCGAAGTCAAAGAGATGCGGAATGGCAGATTCTTTCGTAAATGGTGGGCCCTTGCAAAGGTTGGTTTTGATCTATGGACTGAGTCGATGCCAGGGGTTGAATATAAGGGAGTCGAGATCGAACCTAGTTTTGATCGCTTTAGAAAGGATTTAACTGTCCTATCGGGTTATTACGAACCTGTATTTAATGTGCGCGGTGAGATTCGCATGGAGCCAAAGTCATTGAAATGGTCAAGTATGGATGAGGGTGAGTTTGCCGAGTTGTATCAAAAGACGCTGACCACCATCATCAACAAAATCATTCCACAACGAAAAATGACTGAGGATGATTTGCGCTCCTGGGCCGATAGAGTTATGGAGTTTGCATGACCCGTTGCGCCAATTGCCGAACAGAGTTCACCAAGCTGCGCATGACCATGAAAGTCTGCGGAGCCGCTTGCGGTGAAATTTATGGGCGCAAAGTAGCTTTAGAAAAAGCTGAGAAAGCTAAAAGATTAGAGGCCAAGCGCGATCGCCTTGAAACCCGCAAGAGAAAAGAGGCCTTAAAGCCTAAAAGCAAGATTGAGGCAGAGCTTCAGGGGATAGTAAATGCCTGCGCCAGGGAGCGAGATAAAGACTTGCCATGTGTTTCATGTGGAACCAATGAAAGCGCAAGCTGGGAAGCGGGACACTACGTTTCAGTGGGCGCCAATAAAACTATCCGCTTTGAGTTGGACAACATCCATAAGCAATGCCATGTCTGCAATCACCACAAAGGAGGTAACGCAATCCCATATCGCATCAATCTGGTAAAGAAAATTGGCCTTAAAAGGGTCGAATGGCTAGAGGGATGGCACCAACCAAGGCACTACACCAAAGAAGATTTACAAGGCCTTAAATCTTGCTTTAGAGAGAAATTGAAGGATCTCAAACGTGTCAGATGAAATGACATTGCAGGAAATTGCAGACCAAATTGGCTGCAGTCGTCAAAACGTCGAGCAGATACTAAGGCGTTCGTTTATGAGGCTGAGGAAGAGATTGAGGGCCCTGGGCATCACTGGGTACTCAGATTTAAGTATTGGTGATTATTTAGCAGATGGATTGAGAAGTGGGAAAAGGCCGAGGGAATAAAAAACCCATCATATAGACGGGCTTCTTATATAAATCAACGCTGGACACGTCGATTATATCTTGGGGGATGGCATTGAGCAAGTTCACGCAATTAGATTTAAATTTCGATTTGCAAGAGAGAAACTGGATCAGGTGGGCCGGCGGCAAGTCATATCTAAACCACCTCTATTGGAATGGCTGCATGACTGGAAGATTGCAACAATCAAGCATTGAGGCAAGCAAATCAGCCTCAGACACCAGCGACCAAGTATCTAAGCTTGATGCCTATGAGTTCAATAAGCTGGTCATGTGGCTTCCCATCATGTATCGGGACGTCTATCTAGCCTATGCCTTCAATAAGGTTGCACTAGGCGGCAGGCTAAACACCACAAGGGCAGGCGATGTCAGTCATCAATGCTCACTCTTGGGTATCAGCAAGTACCGTTATCAACAAGTATTGGATAGGTCAGTAAATATGATCAAGAGAGAAGGTGGGCTGGCATGAAGTTTTATTCGTCAAAGCAAGTCTGGTTAACATTGGGCGTGAGCAATAGAACGCTTTACACAAGAATTAACCAGGGCCTTTATCCGCCAATGCAAAGTGATGGCTCTCAAAATGGCCGTAGTCGTGGTTACTTTGAGGATGTTTTTCAGAAGATCCTGGACATTAAAATACCAAAACGTGGAAGGCCAATAAATATTCATAAGGTTTAGCTAAATATTCATAAGTATCTCGTTTGAAACCACACGCAAAGCGCATAAAAAACGATACAATCAATCATCGGTAGAGATGTATCAAACACATTTACACTTGATAAAGGCCCTAAGACATAAAGAATCTTGGGGCTTTTTGCTTTCTTACGCATAGATATTCAATGGTATCGACTGTTTTTCGATTAAAAGCCCAAAAAAGAGTATCTAGCTGTAAGAAAGAACGTATTTAGGTGATCTCCAGCAGCTTATTGGGGGCACTCGGTTGGTGAGTTGTTTGGCTTTGACGGGAAACTATTGGGGGTATGGGTTCGATACACCTTGTTATAGATGTGCGAATCATAGCTAAACTGATCACCATTTCATTTGTAGTCCCCGCTGACCTCGTGATGGTCTTTCATACCCGCTTAATCAGCGGGTTTTTTATTTATGGCATATCCCCAGGCAATGTACGGTGACCCCGCTAAATATATTGAGGATTGCCAAAACTATGACCTATCTAAGGCCTGTAAGCCCTGTGTTAATCACTCTTACGCGCTTGACGGAGTGCGCCAATGCAAGTTAAAGAACCTGCAGGGCAATGATTTATCTATTTGCGGCGAGTTTAGGCCAAGGCTAGTAAAGATTACCAATAAAGCCAAAGCACTCCAAGAACTTTTTAAGTAGGCATATATGACAGCTACCATCTCATCCTTTAAGCGTGGCGATACATTTATTCTCGGCTGCACCTATAAGGTTAATGAGAGGCCCATGGCTATCACAACTCAAACATTTAAGTCTCAGCTCAGAAGACATGACGGATCTTTGGTCGCAACATTGGTATGCACTATTGATCCAGATCAGACTATAAACCCTGGTAAGTTTTACCTGGCCCCAGCTGATCAATCCGTTACTAAGACCTGGAACGCACCAGATATGCTGATTACAGATATTAAAATTAATGATGATGGGGTAATAACCAGCACCGAAAATATACTTATAAAGATTGATTCAGATCAAACAGTATGAGAGCGACTGTAGCTTTTTCGTTAATAACACCAGCAGTCTCCATTGTTGTCCAATTAAAAAATCAGCCAAGAGCAACCATAGGCGTTTCTTTGGGAACCGCCTCCGCAATAGCAGTTAAAACGGCTTTGGCAATACCAGTCGAGATTCGAGCTCATGCAGCGCAATAGCTTGGTTGTTCAAGTAATTGATATTAAATATAAAAGGTACTCCCTGGCCATTTAGGTACACGGGGATCTCTAGCGCACGAATTCTCTAGTCATAGGCCAAAAAATCAGGTTATGACAGAAAAAGTCAATAAACATAAGGGGCTAAAGCCTAAACCAATTTTGTAATCTATGAATGAGGTTATGGATTTTGTTATGAGGTTATGGGATTAAGCATCACTGGTTATGCAAGGCATCGAGGCATATCTCAGCCTGCGGTCTCTAAAGCGGTAAAGGTTGGAAGAATTACCTTATTGCCTGATGGCACCATTGATCCAGAGCTTGCAGATAAGCAGTGGGCTGGCTCAGTAAGCATAGTTAAAGGTCAGAAGGCCTCTAGCGCGCCAAAAAAATCTAAGCCGGCTGCGGAAGAAGTTGATCACTCGGCAGTTACTCCCGAGGCAATCGCTGACATGGTGATTCCCGATGGCCTTACGCTAACTGAAATCAAAGCGCTTCATGAAACGATCAAGGCTAGGCACTCACTTCTTAATCTTAAGAAAGAGCGAGATGAGTTGACTGACTTGGCCATTGTCAATAAAAGGCTGTTTGAGGTAGGCAGAGAGCTGCGTGATGGTTGGCTAAATTGGGTCAACCAAGTCTCAGGCATCTTGTCTGCAAAACTGCAAGTAGATCAGCACACGCTAACCATTGCGCTTGAGCATGAGGTATCGGCGCACCTCGCGGAGATTGCCAAGAGCGACTTGAAGATAGTCACTTAATGCCAACCACCTTTGAATTGAACGCTGGCCTCATGCCAGATCAGATGCTGACTGTCTCGCAGTGGGCTGATTCATACAGACAGCTATCTAGCAAGGCATCTTCCGAGCCTGGCAAGTGGAAAACAAGCAGGACTCCATATCTTCAAGAGATTATGGATTCGCTCTCACCGACTTCACCAGTAGAGCGCATTGCATTTATGAAGGGCGCGCAGGTTGGCGGTACCGAGTGTGGCAATAACTGGATTGGATTTGTAATCCACCATAGTCCAGGGCCAATGATTACGGTTTTGCCTACTGTTGATATGGCGGAGCGCACCTCAAAACAACGTATTGCCCCATTAATTGAGGCGACACCAGAGTTAGCCGCGCTAGTTAATCCAGCAAGAAGCAGGGACTCTGGAAACACCCTGCTATCTAAAGAGTTTCGTGGTGGCATATTGATTATGACCGGAGCTAATAGCGCTACGGGACTTCGATCTATGCCAGCAAGATACATTTTTATGGATGAGGTTGATGCTTATCCAGGAGATGTGGATGGGGAAGGCGATCCAGTGGGGCTAGCTGAGGCTAGGGCAAGAACATTTGCGCGCCGTAAGATCTTTATGGTTTCGACCCCAAAAATATCTGGGGCATCTAGGATCGAACGCGAATATTTATCAAGTGATCAAAGAAAGTATTTTGTGCCATGTCCCCATTGCGGCCATAAGCAATACTTAGAGTTTGAGAAATTGCGCTGGACTAAGGGCGATCCATCAAGCGTTTACTACGAATGTGCCAATTGCCAAGATCATATTCTGGAGCATCACAAGACGGATATGTTTGATCTGGACAATGGGGCGGAGTGGCAACCTACTGCAGAGGCCTTGGATGGTAAAACCCGTGGCTATCACATTAGCGGGCTATATAGTCCCGTGGGCTGGCTAAGCTGGGAACAAATTGCTAGAGATTGGGAGTCTGCGCAAGGCTCAATTGAATCCATCAAGCGATTTAAAAATACCGTTCTTGGCGAGGCATGGGTAGAGAAGGGCGATGTCCCGCAGTGGGAAGCGCTCTACCAAAGAGCTGAAGATTACATCAAAGCACCTTTCGGGGTGCTTTTTTAACTTCCGGCGTTGACGTGCAGAAAGACCGAGTAGAGGTTTCTGTCTACGGCTGGGGCAGAAAAAGACATAAATGGCGTATTGAACACAAGATTATTCACGGCGATACAAGCCGCGATGCAGTTTGGTCTGAGTTAACCCAATACTTAGATGCTGAATTTGAGCATCAATGCGGAGCAGCGCTTCGGTTATCGAAGATTGCGATTGATACAGGCTACGCAACCGAACAAGTGTATCGCTACATCAGATCTAAAAAAGACACTAGAGTTTTAGCAATCAAGGGTGTCCAACGAGGATCTTCCTTGGTTGGATTACCTCGCGCAGTAGGCGCTAGTAAGCAAGGTAAAAAAGCGCGCTATGGCATCAAGCTCTATTCCGTTACTGGCCCAATGGCCAAGGAAGAACTGTATTCAGATTTGCAAAAGGTAATTGAAGTCTCTGAAGATGGCGAGGTGATCTACCCCTCGGGCTATGTTCACTTTAATAAAGATGATGACGAGTTTTTTAAACAGCTTTGCTCAGAGCAGTTAGTCACCAGGAAAAATCGCAGCGGCTATCAGGTGACTGAGTGGCAAAAAATGCGTGACCGAAATGAAGCGCTAGATTGCTTTGTCTACGCCAGAGCCTCGGCATCTGTTTATGGATTTGATCGTTTTGGTGAAAAGCAATTCACAGAGCTAGAGAGTCAACTTGGAATCTCAGCAGAGAAGGTGATTGAGCAATCTGAGTTTGGCAATAACAGTCCGGATCCAATAACAAAAAAACGCAGACAAGTGGCGAGATCGAATTATTTACAGGCGGGGTAACTTATGGCAACACTTTACGATCTAGAAAAACAGCTAGCGGCACTGAAAGACCAGCGGTCTAGCGGGGTAGCTAAGGTGAGTTACGGCGGTAGATCAGTTGAGTACAGAAGCGTTGCTGACATTGACAGAGCCATTGCCATCCTTGGCGATGAGATTAGCAAAATCACTGGTCAAGCAAAGAAAAAGACACTTAAAACCTATGCTTCAAAGGGTCTTTAATGTCAGAACAAAAACCAGCACTCCTTACCCAGCCTCAAAGAAAAATAAAAAATAGGCTAGATGGTTCCGTGTCTGCAAGGCGTTTGCGTTCTTGGAGGCCTGTGCTTGAAAACCTCAATAGCATGATTTCCAATGGCGGCTTAGCTCTACTAGCGCGGGCGCGGGAAATGGTTGTGAATAACGGCTATGTTGCAAACGCAGCCGAAGCATTTTCTTCATCGATGGTGGGCGACGGAATTAAACCATCCCCCTTAATTGAAGATGATGAACTTAGAAAATTAGTCAATCGCCTCTTTTTAGAATGGACATGGCAATCGGATTCTGAGGGTATTACCGATTTGTATGGGCAGCAAGCCATGATTGGGCGAGAAATGTTTGTGGCTGGCGAGTGCTTTGCCAGAATTCGTAAGCGCTTTACTGGCGATGGCCTTGTATCTCCAGTTCAAATTCAGTTACTCCAGTCTGAAATGTTGCCTTATGAGACGGTTGATTTGCCTAACGGGAATCGGCTCAGAAGCGGAATTGAGTTTGACAAAATAGGCAGACGCGTTTCATATCATTTTTACAGCCATCATCCTGGGGACATTACTGATAGAGCAACGATAGGAAGGACAATTGTTCCCGCTGATGAGATTTGCCATATTTATAAACCGCTAGATGCGGGACAAGTTCGAGGACTTTCTGAAATTGCTCCAGCAATGATTAAGTTATTTTTGCTAGACCAATATGATGATGCCGAACTAGATCGAAAGAAAACCGCTGCAATGTTCGCAGGTTTTGTGACATCAGAGCCTGGGGATGATGTGTTTGACGATGAAGAAGATGGCCTTCTTCCTTTGGAGCCAGGTTTGTTGCAGCAGCTTAATCCTGGTCAAAATATTGTGTTTTCTGAACCTGCTGATGTAGGAAGCAACTATGAGGCGTTTCAGCGGAGAGTTCTATTAGCCGCTAGTGCCGCGATGAGAATCCCGTATCACATGGTTACTGGTGATGTTTCAGATGCTAACTATTCATCTCTGCGAGCCTCTTTAGTGGACTATCGCAGACGCATAGGACAACTTCAATACTCCACCATTATTCATCAGTTTATGCGCCCAGTATGGGGGGTGTTCCTAGAAGGTATTTACCTGAACGGCAAACTCAATGTCACTCAGGAAGAATTTGATCGCATCAAGGCGGCAAACTTTATTCCTCCAAAGTGGGATTGGGTAGATCCCCTCAAAGATATTTCTGCAGCCATTCTTGAAATGAAGCATGGCATTACTAGCCGTAGAAAAGTGGTTGAGTCCAAGGGGTCAGATATTGAAGAAATAGATTCTGAGGTAGCCGCAGACCTTAAAAGGGCTGAGGATCTTGGTATTCAGTTTGGCGATTCTGGAGCAATGCAATTAACAATAAATTTAAACGAGGTATAGCATGAAAAAAACATGGTTCAAGGTGGAAAACCTTGCGGATTCAGAAAAGAAAGTGTTGATTTATGACGAAATTGGTGGCTGGGGTATTCGCGCCATTGATCTGATAAACGAAATTAATAGCGGGGACACTAAACTACCGCTCAATGTTTACATCAACTCCCCAGGCGGTGACCTGGTTGAGGCTTTAGCAATCTTTAACGTGATCAAGCGCTATGAGGGCTACACTACAGCTTATATCGATGGCATTGCGGCTTCCTCAGCCTCTTATATCAGCATGGCATTTGATAAGGTCGTCATGCCAGAGAACACTATGATGATGATTCATGACCCAATTAGCTATGCCGTTGGTAATGCCGATGACATGCGCGAGACTGCTGATTTATTAGATAAGTTTAAGAACTCGATCCTATCTGGATATGCCGATAAATCTGGAAAGACTGTCGATGAAATCAGCGCGCTGCTCAGCAATGAAACATGGCTTACTGCAAAAGAGGCTCTAGACATTGGCTTTGCTGATGAAATCATTGACGCTATTGAAGTAGTAGCAATGTCCCGTGAGTGGAACTTTAAAAATGCTCCAGATTCTATTGTTAAAAATGAATCGGCGAAAGCTCTTGGCTTTGAAATCCCAGACGAAGAAGTTGTAATCGTAGAAGATTTAGCAGCCACAGTCGGTAATCCACCAGTACCAGCTCATAGCGAGCCGGTAGTTGAAGATTGCAACCCCATTGAAATTGCGAAGGCTTGCACAATTGCAGGTGTTCCAAGCATGATTGCGGATTTCTTGGCGTCTGGCGAAAGTGTTTCACAAGTAAAAAACAAGATCATCGAGATCCAAGCCGCTAAAAA
>FUWD013247839.1_pt1 | contig 12880 bp, 10 predicted proteins | sample 1063281 | NCBI WGS metagenome assembly FUWD01 (sample SAMEA79048168, study PRJEB19326) | metagenome | biome: marine
TAAAATTATAAATACTGTATTTAGGATTATCATTTGACGGAGTTCCATACCATCCTAATCCTATCCTTTCATAATCTGGATCAACCTTCTTATAATTTGTACTTTGGTTACCCTTTCTACAATTACCCTTTATTTTATAGAAAGGATCACCTTTTGTTTTTAATATTTTACCCTTTTTATCAACATACGACATGTTATCGGCTCTGAATAAATTATAAGAATTACTACCATTTGGACTATCACCATTACCTATCGTATATACTTCACCATTAAATACTACTTGTTTTACCTCATTATTTACATGCCAAACTTTTTTCCTTTGATCTAATACATAACTCTTTTTCAATTCTTCTGCACAATCAATTGGAATACATTTAACATTAATCTCCTTATTATATTTTAAGAATTCTGTACGGTCTGGATGATTAGGTGGATAATAATTAGTTACGATATCACCTAAGCATACATATCCATCTGGAGGTACTGGTTTCCAAATACGACCACTTCCATAACCTGTTGACATGCTCAAACCACCAGCTCCAACTGCATTAACACCCCTTCTAATTTCATCCATATAAGCATTAGTAAATTTTTGATCACGCCACATTAACTTATAGTCAACTGGATCAACTACATCACCACCAACTAAAATTGTTTCTTTATCTGGACCATTAGCCGTGCTAGACACAAATTCCAAATCACCAACCCTTGTAAACCTGTCTTTTTTAACACCTATCTTATTACGTTTGCTCTTAGATAAACCAGTAACTATAATATCACCTAATGGATAATATATTTTACCACTATATTCATATTTCTTAGGCCTAAACACCTTCATTGGCGCATTTCCTTCACTACCTTTATCACTATATACTTCTTCATAGTCATTAGAACGGAGGGTTGATAGGGGTAGTGCAGCAGAATTGTTTTGGTTAGGGTCTAGACTAGTCTTGCATATTTTATTTTTAAGAGGTCTAAACTTTCTTGTGTCTCCCCAATTGAAGATATCATATTTTCGAATTTCATTAAAGGGATTTTGAGATTTCCAATCATATCGTTCTAAACCACTAGGATCTGCAAACCATTTATCATTTTGGCTATGAATTAGCTTAAACCATTCAGTAAATATAGTTTTGATATATGATATTAAATTTCCAACACCTTTTCCTTCCTTGATTAGTACTTCACTAAGTACTTCAAATTGCACACTGTTACAAATTGTAGCAATTTTACGTTTCATATATCCATTTTTTAATACACCATTCTCTAAAATACTTGTCTTTGTATCTGTGGAATCTTTAAATAGTTGATTTAAATGTTCGCTGACCTCTGCCATACAAATAGCTCCATTAGAACTAGTATCACATCTACCATAATCACCTTTTGTTCCCATATCTCCCATTGGACCTCTAGTTCCGGGTGGTCCTGTCCTTTTACGAATAACTGACCAAAAGTAACCTAGTAAAAATACGTTAGCAACTGAGAAAGTAACCATTCCGTAAACTACCCAAAATAGCAGATATGATGTAAAATCTTCTATATTTTCACTTAAATTTAATCCCACAAAAACAAATATCATTAAACAAAATAAACCTGTTATTATCAAAAGTGGTATCATTTTTACTTATCTAGACTTAATTAATAAGGAGAAAAGAATTAAAATTGAAAATATTTTTATTGAATATTATTTCTATAAATGTATTCAGAATATTCAACTATAACTATAACTTACAGATATAAAGATGAAAAAAATAAATACCATAAAATAGAATGTACTGCAGCCACAATTATTACTGTATCAAAAAAATTTGAAAATGACCCTAAATATAATGATATTGTTTACATATCAATAAAAAGTCAGAAAATTTTAGTTCAATTTAAACATGGTAAATTTTCTGACTTTTTAGGAAGATTACCTGATAATCTAGAAGGGTTAAGAATTATTAATATTATATTTTACAGATTATCAGAAGATTATTACTATTTACCTAATAGTTTAACATTTTTCGATTGCGCACAAAATTATTCATTAAGTAGGTTAGACTTTGGTAGAGTGCTTGATATAAGTAATTACAATTTGACAACAATTAATATTAATGATTGTAGTATGGGGAATTTACCTGATATGCCAAAAAAAATAAAAATATTGAAATGCCGTAATAATAAGCTAACTGAATTGACTTGGCGCCAATTACCTGACAGTTTAACGTATCTAGACTGCTCTCAAAATTTTGGCATCACTGAGCTAACAGAATTACCACGAAATTTGGTATATCTTAATTGTTCAAATACTTCAGTTAGAAAATTTAATGGACAAAGAACATTTCCTGACTCATTGAAAGTTTTAAAAGCTAGAAATGCTTGCCTGGGGAGTGAATGTATATATAGTAAAAAACTAATATATATAGATGTATCACGAAATAAAATAAAGGGTTCATTTGGTGTATTTGGTGTAAAATATAAAAAAATCAAATACCTTAATGTTTCATATAACCAAATTAATGAATTACACATATGTCATCTGATTGAATATTTAAATTGTAAACACAATTTTATAGAGATCATTTCATGTATTGGTCCACATAATGGATATATTGGAGATCTAAAATATTTTAAATATATTAAATATTTTGATTGTTCACATAATAAAATATATGAGTTGCCGCATTTAAGTGGCCCATTAACATTCTTTAAATGTTCCCATAATATACTTACTTCATTACCTCTAATACCAAAAACTATAAAGAAACTATATTGTGGATACAATCAGCTTAAAAAATTTCCATTACTAGAAATGCCATCATCCATTGAATTTATTGATATTTCTAAAAATAATATTGAAAAAATACCATCATTACTTCTAAAAACACCAATATTTACAACTGTTGGGAATTTTTGTACTTGGAGAATAGGAACATATGGCAACCCAGTTGAAAATTTTATATATGGTGGTGAACATAAAGAAAAATATAGAATGAATGAACATATTACTAGTGATTGGGAACAAAAATATGGTGGTAGCTGTAATACTGAAAAAGATTGCCATATTGCGCTTTATTTGAAACACCAATACGTAATAAAAATAGAAAATTGGTTTCTAGAATGTAAATATAACCCTATATATAAATATTGTCAAAATAGACTTCAGGCAGAACATGATGAACTTTTTAATGAGGAATAATTTAATCACCTAAAATAAAATATCGAGGGATCTCTCCTTGAATTCTTTTTATCTATTTTATCTACTAATTCAAAATTTCCACCATCAATTGTTAAATGTTTACCACTTGATTTATGAACTACTCTACATTGGTCTTTTTCATATCCTGTAAAGTCCAACCTGAAATATTGTTTCCTGTTGGTTGGCAAGCAAAGTTCTGTAATAAGATGTCCAGATGGAGCAGATAAACATCTACTAGACAAGAAATCATCATATGCCTTATTTCCTACCATAACAAGGTAACTATTCGCTGTGTTATTACCAGAAGATTTAACATAAAATGATTTCTCGCTATTACGGTGATATAAATATCCTTCACTCTTCAATTGTAAAAATGGTTGTATACTATATTTAGCATCACGCTTCTTGGAACTTTGATATCCTAACTCAGACACATCACCTGAGCTAGAACCTGTTCTAGAGATATTTGCTGTTGTTCCTCCTGGTACTCCTGTAGGATCAATAGAAGAACTCTTAATGGAATAGAATTGAGCATTCTTATCACTAGATGGTATCATATTGATATCACCACGTACTCCCCTAAATAAATTATATCCATTGGAACTATTTCCTGGTACTGTTGTAGATGAACCAGTATGTGGAGAAAAACCCAGTAAATTAGTATATCTTACACTTCCTGTTCCTTCGGATGACCAAAAAATATTTCTATTATGGTTAATTGTATTAATATTTTTAACATTTATACATCTGATTGGTGAACCTGCACCAGTTGGAGGTGGGGACGCAGAGTCAGTAATTACATCACCGAGAGCCATGTAACTACCTGAATTGGTTCTAGGTCCGATTGGTCTCCAAACATAAAAGTTTTTATTGCTTCCAACATCGGAACTATCCCAAAGAAGTTCATATTTTATTGGGCCTCTGACATCACCACCTACTAAAATTGTTTCACGGTTTGGTCCTAGACCCTTTTTGTTCAATTTAATCTTTCCAACATACCTTGGAGCTGCAACATTATCATTGCCTGATTTAGGACCAACTACAATATCACCAGCTGGGTAATAGTTTGTACCTTTATAGGATACCATTTTAGGTCTCCAAAAACTAGCAAAATCACTGCCATTTAATCCATCCGTATTAGTTATCAATGTATAATTATTTGTATAACATACTTTAACTAATTCAGAATCCTTTTTGTCACCAACTGCACAACCATCAACTTCCATAGGACGAAATTGTTTATCCATTCCCCAATAAAATACATCATACTTCTTCATTTCATCAAATGGATTATTATCAACCCAATCCCAGTCAGTTTCTGCACCAATAGTTTCAAAGTATCTAGCACTACCTGCATTATATAAAAGTTTGGCCCAATCTTTCCATATATCACCCAAGTATTTAACTAAGGAACCTGGTCCATTATATGGTGCTGTTTGTTTAAATTCAGGTGAGGCACATTGTTGTTTAATTTTATGGTGAAGATATACGTTGTTGAAATCAATATCTTTTCCGGATAATTTTTTCAATTCTTTTTTGACTTCTTCTTTGACTGCATTAATACATATATCATCTCTACATGAAGCTTCACATGTTCCTGGGTTTCCCATATCACCTTCATCACCCCATGTACCTCTTTTTCCCGGTGGTCCACGTTTATTACGCATAATGTAATAATATACGATGGTCATTACTATGTTAATCATTGTGACAAAGGTAATGGAATATAGAATCCAGAATAACATGTACACTGTACTATTTTCAATTTCAGATGATAAATTAATTCCTATTGCGACAAATCCTAATAATGTTATAAATACACTAAATATCACAAACAATGGTTGCATATTTCAATCTTATTAAATGCACAGAAAAATATATCTTATTATCTTCGTCATATACGAAAATTAATTATATGCGTTATTAAGTAAAAATGACAGGCTCATTGTTGCAATTAAGACATACTGGTGCTGCAGATATTACATTTACAGGTAATCCACAAATGACTTTTTTTAAATCAGTTTTCAAAAGATATACAAATTTTGCAATGGAATGTATCGAACAAAATTTAAATGGAACATTATCACTTGGACAAAAGGTATCAACTATCATTGACAAACCCGGGGATCTAATTAAAGATATGTATCTAGAAGTAACATTTACAGGGACTGCAAATAAGCCCTGGCCACTTCAGGGAATGATAGATTATGTTGAATTATATATTGGTGGTCAATCAATTGACAAAAAATATGGTGATTGGCTTCATATTTGGAACGAATTAACACTCCCAATGAGTAAAAAAGCACTTTATTACAATATGACTGGACACAATACAAAAGGAGTTGTTAGTGGAAGCATAACTAGTCAAACTGCTTATTTACCTTTACAATTGTGGTTTTGTAAAAGTCCTGGTCTTGCATTACCGATTATGGCTTTAGGTAATCATGAGGTTCAACTAGATATTAAACTTAATGGAGCTTATGCGACATCTAGCGCGGCCACTCATCGTTATTCAATAGCAAGTATATCTACTGTAAAATTATGGATCGATTATATATTTTTAGATGTAGATGAAAAAAGATTATTCGCACAAACTTCACATGAATATTTAATTGAACAAGTACAATTTACAGGTGATGAAAGTGTTACTGTGAATAGTTCCAATGATATTACACTCAATCATTATGGTTATGTTAAAGAATTAGTATGGGTAGCAACTGACCAAACAAATAGTACGAACAATCATGCTTTTAATTATTTATACAATAATCAAAGTAATCCTAGAACCTTCGCAACCTATAATAATTCAAATGTAAGTTTATATACTGGTGATTATATAGGATATGAACAATATAAACCATCTTTAGTGAATGATACTGAAATAATTACCAATGCATTAATCTTATTTGATGGTAAAGAACGAGTTATAGAACAAAAATCAGATTATTTCGCAAAAAAACAAGTAATGGATTTCCATGGAGGTACACCTGCACCAGGTATATATGTATATTCTTTCTGTTTACAACCAGAAAATTACAAACCGACTGGAGGTGTTCAATTTAACACTATAAATAATATTGTATTGAGATTAACAATTGCTAATATATCACCCGCACCAAAAATAAAAATATTCGTAGTAAGTCATAATATATTACGAATTATGAGTGGTATGGGTGGATTAGCATATACTAGGTAATAATATTATTCATTATAAAGTTCTGTGAATTCTTTATTAAGCTTATCACGGCAATATTTATATTTTGGATTATATTTACAGTCTAGAAACCAATTTTCTATTTTCTTAACGGAAATATTATACGTAATATAATTTCTTATCATTGATTTCTTACAAGGTGTTATGTTTGTGTAAAATAAACAACCCATTCCCCTTTCAGATCTATGATTGCCACAGTTATAAGCACAATCGCTACTATAATTGTACTTTTCCATATCACGACTGAGTGGTGTTCCGTAATGATTACACCCTATAAAATCTTTATCACTTAATAAATCCAATATATTATCTGGAAATTTATCAACTTTTGTAAACATAAAATTCAATGTCTTCAACAATTTTGGAAGTTTAGGTATATATTTTAATAATGCATTATTACCACAATTAAGTATACATAATGTGCTAGGCAATTCAGGTAATTCTTTGATATTATTCTTCGAACAATTCAATATCTTCAATCGATTAGGTAATCTGGGTAATTTTGTAAATCTATTACCTTCACAATGTAATTCTATTAATCTTTTGGGTAATACTGTTATATTTTTCATACCACAATGATCAAAATTCAAATATGCAATCAAATTGAATGACGATAATTTATTTAAACAGTTATAGGAGGATATCCATAATTCATCAGGTTCTGATGGTTTGTAATAATAAATATTATTACAAATTATATACTTAATATCAGATGATGGTTTTTTATGACCCAAATAATAATATTTTTCATCATTATCATCAATAATATGATTCTCATTTAATTTAGGGATTTTATAACCATCATAATAATATTGTTCATACTCGAACAAAAATTTTTTTTTTGGTTTTTTACATTTCTTCTTTGAAGTATCCATTTAAACTTTTCCCTTTTTGATAAAACTTTTTCTAATAAATAATCAATTTTTCAATTTAAACATATATTTTATTATAATAACTATGTTTACTTCTGATGAATACAAAGAATATATAAGAAAATCTGAAATGGAAAACTATTTTTAACGTATGTCGAAAAAATAAAATGAACGAATATATAAATTTATATAATAAAAATAATCCATATAATGGTAATGTAAAGGTGCATTAGCACAAATAATATTATTTGGACCAATATGTTGGAATGGTGGACCTTTTACATATAGTAGAGAGCTTTATAAAAATGTTGGTTTTGTGATAATTATCATGCTTGATTTTAATTTGTGTATATTTCTTCATACTCCCTTTTAAGTCTATTTTGACAATATTTATATTTAGGGTTAAATTTACATTCTAGGAACCAATTTTCTATTTTCGATACTACTTTTATATATTTTAAATAAATTGATATACATCTATGGTTTTCTATATAGTTCATACCATCATTGTAATATATATCAGTATCAAATAATTTTTTAAATTTTTCAGCTATTGGATTTTGACTATTATCATCTGCATGAGGACGATTTATATTATATATAAATCCTAATTCACCCATTTTATTACATTGATCAAGTGTAACATATGAGTTTTCTTTATAATATCTTGTGTGTAATATAGAATCATCAATTTCAATTATGTTATTACCAAAAATATGTATATTTTCCAAAGTAGATGGTAAATTTTTTAAAATCCTAATTTTATTATTAATAATATCCAATGTAATCAAAGATAGTGGTAACTCAGGTAATTCTGTTAAGTATGAATTAAAACAATATAGTACACGTAAATTTGGAGGTAAATTTGGTAATTTAATAAATAAATTTCCACCACACATCAATTCTTTTAAATGTTCAGGTAATTCAGGTAATTCAGATAAATAATTATACATACAATCTAAATTTGTAATGCTATTAGGTAATTCTGGTAATTCTTTAATATTATTCCTTCTAAATTCTAATTCGGTCAAATATTTAGGTAAATTAGTTATCTCATGTACGTTACAATCTCCAAAACGTAATTTAATAATTGAATCAGGTAATTTAGGTATTTTTTTAATATTTTCGCATTCAAAAAATACTAATTCTTCCAATAAATTTAATTCCGATATTGATTCAGGTAATTCTAAAATTCCTGATTTCGCAATCCATATTGATTTTAATGATTTGGGTAATTTTGGTAAATATCTTAATTTCAATGTAAAATATAATTCTAATCTTTCTAATCCATTAGGTAATTCAGGTAATTCAATACACATATCATTAACATAATTATCAAATCGAATATATTTTGCATGTTTAGGGAACTTTTCTAAATTTCCTAATTGGCTTATCCGTATATACTCTAAATTATCATAATTTTCTATTTCATTATGATGATTGATGTGTGTATCTTCATTCGGATCATTAATATTTAATTTTAATTTTATTGGCATTGTAAAATAAAAAATATAATATAATGAATTCAATTTTTATTCCTCACTCAAAGCTTTTCTTATTTTTCTATTAAATTCCTCTTCAGAAAGTGTAGTATCTTTAGCTATGCTTTCTAACATATCTATTTGGTCATGAATAGGGTTAGCCATATCCATTGTTTCCTTATCTTTGCATGTTTTCAAGGATGGTTCATTGAGACAACCTTTTTCAATTTCGAACATTGTACTGGCTGTGTTTAATATTTTACCTCTAGCATCTGGAATACCACAACTGGTTGAATACGAACATCTACCAGAATCTCCACGGACTCCTTTTGGTCCTTTTTGTCCTTGTTTTCCCGCTACACCTGGGTCATTTCTGAGTTTTATGTAATATGTTATTGTTAAATATATGTTTAAAAAGCAAAGTGTTCCAAGTGCGACTAACATATAAAATGCTAGGCGCAATTTCATTTCATCTATAAATAAACTGATTGTTATACATGTTAAATATACTAATATTATTATCAAAACTGTTGAAAGTTCCATATTTAATATATAAAAATATAAAAATTGATTGTATAATGAATATTATTTAATAATAGAATGTTTTTTAACATCAGAGCTAAATATTATAATGATTATACATTTCACAAATTTAAAACACCGGATGAATTATTTTACAACTCAAACTCAAAATATAATGAAATAGAAATAATTTTGATACATGGAGACGTGGGTGTCTTAGGCAAATTACCTTCCAAACTTAGACATTTAGATTGTGATAGTTGTAGATTAACATCACTACCAGAATTACCTGAAACATTAATATTATTGTATTGTTGTTACAATGATTTGGAAAAAATACAAAAGTTACCGCCAAATTTAAATGTATTACTTTGCAATTATAATAAAATCACTGAATTACCTGAACTTCCACCTAAATTAAGAATTTTAGCCTGTTACTATAATCACTTAACTAAACTACCTAATTTACCTAATTCATTACATAGGTTAAAAATTTGTAATAACAAAATAATTAAATTGCCAGATAAGTTACCACCGAAATTACAAATATTATGGATCACAGATAATAAGATTAGTACATTACCAGAACTTCCTGACACAATAATAGAATTTCACGGTTCTAAAAATAATATAAAATACCCACCTATATATTTACCAAATGAAATGGAGGAATTTTATTGTGAAGATAATCTATTAGAATATTTACCAGTTAATCTATTGAATTGTAGACTTTCTAGAGTAGCTTTTAACCCAATTTCTAACTATATTACCAATGTATTGGGTTATGTCTATTTATATTTCGACATTAGAAAATCTTATCTTCGTAATACATGTAATAAAATTGGTGCTTGGTATCTAGAATGTAAATATAATCCGAAATATGAACAATGTAAAAAAAGATTAAAACTTGAATTCGAAGAATTATATGAAGATTCAACTGAATAATTCATTATGTTGACCACAGCATGATGAACATGAACTTACTGTACATCCACGACAAGTATTGTTTGAAATATCATATTCGTCACCTGGACTTCCGGGAGCATTGATAAATAATGGTTGCATACCATTTGTAGCATTAACAAGAGCTGGACAACTAAAGTCTTCTCTCACAATATTCCCTACATTTTTTTCATTGATACCTCCACTTAAAATAGCTGCTGTATCACTATTACAGTTACCTCCTATACATACTGATTGTCCAGATTCCAATTGACGAAGTGCTCTTGGATCTTGGAAGCAACCATTTGGCCCACCATCCATACAATCACGTACATTTACTTGACTGGAACTAAGGTCTTTATAAAATGAACTGGTTCTATCAACCATTCTATGATCATATGATGCAAGGGATGCGTTATCGCGTTCTAGCCTGTTAGTGGCGTCATTTTTGTAATCAATATAACTTACTTGTTGTCCTGGATGACTGGTTGCGTGATATAAATATTGAAGTCTTGAAGACATCTCATCTGGTCCTAAACCATCAAGTGGTCCTAGTGATTGTGATGGACCGGATGGATTACTACCCTTATAAGCAGCAACAGGACTTTCATTATCTTTAATCCTATTAAGAATTACTTGGGTTGGAGTTTGAACTACTTCTTGAACTAATGGAGTTGATTGTTGATTTTTGCATAATTTAGAGTACATAACTACACAATTGCCAGTAATTAATTCAATAAGTAAATATATCAATAAACCTAAAACACCATATTCTAGAATGGTAATATTTTGTTTTTGGAAATTGTAAATTACGAGCAATATTATCAATGTCAAAACAACATTCATGAATATATTGAAATTTTCTGTATTTTCAAACATTTGATTTGATATGCTATACTGTTATAATTAAATGAGAAAAATAAAAAGGTTTAATCAGATAAAATGAAATTAAAAATCACCATCTAATCCAAACTCACGGTCTTCCTTCGCGACGGCAACTCCACTCTTATTATAAGCATCATTTCTATCTTCAAACATATTAACCTTATCTTCCATACTTATATCCTCCATAAAATCAAATGGATTTTGGTTCTTCCATACCTTAGCATATCCTAATCTAAATAACAGTCTATCAGCTATATAATTGATATATTCATTCATTAATTTACTATTCATACCTAACATAGCACAAGGAATACTTTCAATAATAAATTCTACTTCAACAGCAACCGCCTCTTTTACAACTTTAACTATTTCTTCTTCAGTTAAACGATATTCATCTTTTAAATCATTATAAAGCATTATAGATGTGGTAGTATGCTTCTCTTCATCACGACTAACAAATCCATTTGCACGACAAAATCCAGGCATAACATTTTTCTTTTTCAGCCAGAAAACTGCACAAAATGAGCCACTGAAATGGATACCTTCAACACATGCAAAAGCAACAATCTTTAATGGCAATGATACATTATCATTGGACCATTTACGAGCCCAGTTAGATTTCTTTTGAATACATGGTATCTTATTAATAGCATCATAAAGTCTATCACGCTCATCTGCATCTTCAATTACTGTCTCAATAATAATACTATAAAATTCACCATGAACATCTTCCATCATAGCCTGATATCTCAATAATGTTGAAATTTCTTTGAAAGTAATTTTATTAAGGAAATTAAGATTCAAATTTTCGGCCACAATACCATCACTTGCTGCAAAATAGGCCATAATATGTTTAACAAAATATTGTTCATCTTTGTTGAGTCTCTTTTCAAAATCATCTTTATCTTTACTCAAATCCAGTTCTTCTAATGTCCAGAAGGTTGCTAGTTGTTCCTTATAAGAATCATAATACTTTCTATTATAAATAGGTAGAAAAGTATAATGATTATCAGGATTTTCCTTCAACTTGAAGTAATGGTTCAAGTTGTCTGGCTCTTTGATAGCTAATCCAGGCATGTGTGATTGTATATCGGACATATTAAGAATAGATTTATAATTGTAGGTTAATCTTAATTAGAGAAATAAATTTCAATTTTTAGCTTTTATAAATTCGACTCCGTCGAATTTTAAAACCTTAACCAAAAATTAATAATTAAGGGAGTTAAAGGGGGAGAAAATTGCAAAGCAATTTTTGTCCCCCTAAAATTGATTTTTTAAAAAATTTAAAATGGGACGCATAAGTATAAAATAATGTTCAGTGCTGACAATCTTTTAATAGCTGGTAATTCCCACCCGGAATTTGCGACCCTCCTATCTATGCATCTAGGAGCTTCTATTTGTAATACAGAAGTGTCTAAGTTTAATAATGGGGAGATAAAAGTTATAATAAATGAAAGTGTCAGAAAGAAAAATTGTTTTATTATTCAAACTACAAGTAAAAGTGAAGGTAATTCACCAAATGACAATCTCATGGAAATATTCATTCTCATTGATGCATTAAGAAGGGGGAGTGCAGAATCGGTTACAGTTATTATGCCATATTATGCCTATGAAAGGCAAGATAGGAAAGATTATAGTAGAGCACCTATATCAGCAGCTGTTGTATCCACTTGTCTAGAAGCGTTGGGAGCTGACAGGGTTATGGTATATGATTTGCATGCTGGTCAAATACAAGGGTTCTTTTCTAATAAAGTTCCTTTAGATCATTTATACATTGAACCAT
>FUWD013321255.1_pt3 | contig 12877 bp, 16 predicted proteins | sample 1063281 | NCBI WGS metagenome assembly FUWD01 (sample SAMEA79048168, study PRJEB19326) | metagenome | biome: marine
TTAGGTAATAGAGTTACTATCAGTCTTTTGTTGTCATTGCTAATCTTGGGGGGTTTATATATTTTTAGTTGATGTGTGGGTCTAAATGTGGTTTTTAGTGTGTTTTTGGTAGGGAAAGTGAAAAAATAAATTGACAGTGTGACTGTAAGCTTGAATGTTAACTCAGGCAGGTTTTATTGGTATAGTAGAGTTATGCCAGCAATGAAAGAAAAAGAAACAAGAGTTAAAGGGATGGAGAAAGTGGCTTTAGGAGAAGTGGATGAATATGTGGAGAGAATGAAGCAAGGGGAGGAAAAGAAAAAGAAGAAGAAGGGATGGTTGAAAGGAAGAAAAAGGAAAGTGTAGAAAAATTAAAACGAAAGATGATCAAGGAGGAGTAACTTTACAGGGTCAAGTAAGTGATAAGGGAAATATAGTGTTACCCTTGGATGAAGAAGAAATTAAAAAGAAGTCTCGTTATGGTGTAAGCGAGGCGGTGAGGTGGTTGGCAGAGAAGTGTCTTTATTTGATTAAAAAGTATCCTGGAAGAGTGTTTTATAAAAGTAGCAATGTGAAAGAAAAATGAATAATTTAATTCTTGTGTCTGAGCGTTTGTTTGATTGGGTGTTGATTTTAAGTTTGGTGACGACTGGAGTGGTGGGGTTGGGAATATTAATACTACAGCTTTTTAGATTTAAGAATAGGGAAGAGGTGAGCATGAACTTTGTGTTGCTGGAGATTTTGGTACCCAGAGGGAATGAAGTAAAAATTGATGTGGCAGAGCAGATGTTTGGAGCTCTTTATTCAATTAGAAGAGGAGGATGGAAACAGAAATTTAAGGCACAACAACACCTTTCTTTTGAGATTGTGGGGAAAAAGGAAGAAATTAGATTTTATGTAAGTTGCCATAGGGACAATATGGAACTGGTAGAAAAACAATTGGCTGGGGCTTACCCGGGAGTAGAGGTGAAAGAAGTAGAAGAGTACAGTATTTTTAATAAGACAGGAAAAGTAGCTTTTGCGGAAATGGCATTGAAGAATGAGTCTTTTAAACCAATGAAGGTTTATAAAGATTTACCAACCGATTCTTTGGCTTCAATAACTTCTTCTTTGGCTAAATTTGGAGATGGTGAGGCGGCGGCGATTCAGATTATTATTTCTCCAGCAGATTCTTCTTGGGGTAAGTCGGGAGAAAGTTACATGTCGGGAGTAAAGAGGGACGAGGCTGATCCAGAAAAGGCTAACTTTAAAGTGACACCGGCTGATTTAGAGGCAGTGGATAATAAGGTGGGTAAACCAGGATTCTTAACAAGTATAAGGTTGGTGTGTGTGAGTGGAAATGAGGCTAAATCTAAAGAAAATCTGTCAAATCTAAAGGGAGCTTTTGCTCAGTTTAATAATGATTTAAATCGCTTGTCGAGTAGAAAGGTTTGGTGGAAAAGAGGGTTTATGGTGGATTTTGTTTATCGATATCAATCTGTATTGGGAAATAATTCAGTTTTGTCGACTGATGAATTGGCAACAATCTGGCATTTGCCTAATAATATGATAGAGACTCCTCATATTCGTTGGTTGGATGCTAAAAGTGCACCTGCTTCTGGAGAGTTTCCTGATAAAGGTTTGTGGTTGGGTAAGTCTTTGTATAGAGGAAAGGAAAGAAATATTTATATGTCTGAAGAAGATAGAATGAAACACACGTATATTATTGGAAGGACGGGAACAGGAAAAACTGAGTTTTTAAAATCGATGATTTTGCAAGATATGAGAGAAGGGAGAGGTTTGTGTTTTTTGGAGCCTCATGGTGATGGCATAGAAGAGTTGTTGCAATTGGTGCCGCCCGAAAGAGCTGAAGATGTAATTTTATTTGATCCGACAGATACAGAAAGACCTTTGGGTTTTAATTTATTGGAAGTGAGAAACGAAGATGAGATGCATTTTGTGGCAAGTTCGATCATTAACTTGATGTATAAGTTGTATGACCCTCATAGAACGGGAATCATTGGTCCTCGATTTGAACATGCGATTAGGAATGCAATGTTGACGGTGGCAGTAGAACCAGGAGCGACTTTTGTAGAGGTGGTAAGGATATTGACGGATAGTAAGTATGTGCAAGAGCTGTTACCTAAACTTAAAGATCCAATTGTAAAAAGATACTGGACAGATCAGATTGCTCAGACGAGTGATTTTCATAAATCTGAGACCTTAGATTATATTGTGTCTAAGTTTGGTAGATTTGTGACAAATAAAGCAATTCGAAATATTATTGGCCAGAGTGAGAGTAGTTTGGATTTTAGGAAGGCAATGGATGAGGGGAAGATTGTATTTTTGAAGTTGGCTAAAGGATTGTTAGGAGAAGAGGATGCTAATTTCTTAGGTTTAGTGTTGGCACCAAAAATATTGCAAGCAGCTTTGTCGCGTCAAGATATGCCCAAAGAAGAAAGAAGGCCTTTCTATTTTTATGTAGATGAGTTTCAAAATTTTGCTACACCAGATTTTGCTCAGATGTTATCAGAGGCAAGGAAATATAACCTGGGTTTGGTGTTGGCTAATCAGTTTGTAAGTCAGGTAGACGAAGAAGTTAGAGATGCTATTTTTGGAAATGTAGGAACGTTGATGAGTTACCGGGTTGGAGTACAGGATGCTGGGGTTTTACAGAGAGAGTTTGATCCAGTGTTTGATGAGGGTGATTTGACTAACATTGGAGCTCAGAATTTATATGTAAAAACGGTGGTTAAAGGTTCGCCGGTGATGCCTTTTAGTATGAATGTATGGAAGGACATGAAGAAGATTAAGGCTGAAGGAAGTGCTGAGGTGGCGAGAATGGTAAAGGAGTTGTCTAGATTAAAGTATGGGAAAGACAAAGAAGAAATAGAGATGGAGATAGAAAAACGTTCCAATCTTTAGCTTAGAGTATAATAGGCACGAGAGGGCCGGTAGCTCAGTTGGTTTAGAGCGCCAAGCTTATACCTTGGTGGTCGGAGGTTCAAGTCCTCCCCGGCCCACAAGCATATGAGTTTAAAAAAAGAAGATAAACTAGTAAGTAATTTGAGTTCACCTTTAGCAAAGAAGTGGGAGATAAAAGATGTTCTTGGAGATGATATTAATTTGGGTGTGAGTGTGGAAGGTGATTTGGAGATTGGAAGAAGAGGTCATCCAGTAACGGTGACGATTGAGGATGAGGTAAGTGGAGAAGTTTTAGAGGTTAATCATGTGGAGTCTGCCTTTTTAGTGATTGAGGACAAAAGAAAAAGTACCTCGGGTTGGTTGGCAATAGCAATAGGGGAGGTAAAGACTTTGGGAAAAGTGTTGGGATTTTTGGCAAAAGCAACGCTGAAGAACTTGAAAGATATGGTTGGAAAATAGGATTAGAGGTTGATTATGCGAGGTTTGTTTTTGGCTGGTTTTGAAGGAATGAATTCAAGGTATTTTTCAGTAGTAGAAAGGCGTTTGTGGCCAACAAGTTTACTAATGTAAACAAGAGGACTACCAGCAGTGAGTTGATGGGCAATGAAGGTGTGGCGTAGATCGTTGACTTTAACGTTTTCAATACCAGCTATTCTGAAGTAGCGATCAAGGCTGGAGCGAATATTTCGAATAAGGAAAGGATTGCCTGTTTTAGTAATGAATATTTGATCGGCTTTGGATTTAGGTCGATCTTTAAGGTAAGCTTCCACAGATTCTTTAACAGGTTGACTTAAAGGGATGCTTCTTTCAGGATGGGATTCGTGAGCACAAATGGTAATTTTATTTTGATCAAGGTCAATATCTTTAATTTTCAGATTAGCGAGTTCGGAAATACGCATACCTGTTTGAAGTAAGGTCTCGACGATGGCAAAAATGCGAGAATCGTGACGGCAAGAGTCTCTTAAAGCTCTGTATTCTATTTTTGATAGGATACGTGGAGGCTTGATTTCGTATTTAGGATGGGTAATTTCTTGAGCAGGATTGTTATCAATCATTTTTTTGGAGACAAGAAAGTTAAAAAATGACTTAATAGAGTTGATTTTTCTTGAAATTGACTTGGCGGTGTAGTTTTCTTGATTAAGGTGTTGTTTGAAGGCGTTGATGTCTTTAGTGGTGATTTGTTTGGGAGTATTTTTATCTTTTGAGGCTGTAAAAACAACAAGTTGTTCAATGTCTTTGGTGTAGGCTAAAATGGTAGCATTAGCCCTACCTAAAGAGGTAAGGTGTTCTTTAAACTGGTTAATAGCTTGTTTAAGCTTGATTTGTATGTCCATAATAGAAAGATATGTGCCTAAAAAGGTTTAATATTACAGGGTATATATTACAAAGTAATTACTCAGATGTCAAGAAACAAAAAAATACTAAATTTTGGGGATGGTTTGTGCTTTTTTTAGGCTTGCTTCTGGTTTGGTCCTTGAGTAAAGGTTTGTGGGGGATAAGAGAGGGGTATAAAAGAGTGGATGAGGCTGAGAGTCTTTTGTTTCAGGAGAAGAAAAAAAGAGTGTTTTGGAGTTAGAATATGAAGCGGTTCAGGATAATGAGTATATCGAGAGGATGGTGAGGGATGATTTAAATATGCAAAAAACTTATGAAACCGTAGTGGTTTTGCCGGATAAAGAAGCGCCTGAGTTAGAGGATATTAAAATACAAGAGGATAGAAGTAGAAAAAAATGGTTAAAGTGGTGGAATTTAATTAATTAAATTGGTTGCGGACCCGGGGTTACGCTCCCCAGTTAAGTGAGATTATGCAACTGTAATCTCCAGTTACCTGAAGTGTCGGACTATGTCATCACCCAATTAATTATTGGGGCCCGGCGTGTAGTCTCTACGGGGTTACTAACAACTTCCCTCGGCGTTGCCCTTTTAGAAAGGGTTTCACCGATATAGCCAGGTTCTCAGTGACAATTACTTGTCAGAGGGCCCATTTGAGCCTCACGAGATACTTACCTCCCGCCCGCATGTTTAAGAACTTGTTGATTTTACCACGCAAGGGGGAAATTGACAATTCGGGTAATTTATGGGTAAATGATTTTATGGATAAGGAGTTGTTTAAAAAGTTACAGGCAGGTAGAAAAAGATATCAAACTAAAAGAACAAAAGAAAGGGTGAGATGGGAAAAGAAGCTATTTAAAGAAGGATTTGGTGAAATTAAAAAATTAAACAAAAGAGAGCTGTTTTTGTGTGGAGTAATGTTGTACTGGGCAGAAGGATTTAAACATAAAGACGAAAGTGGTTTGGGATTGGCGACCTCAGATCCTAGGATGGCTAAATTTTATTTGAAATGGTTAGAAAAATGTTTGGGAATAGGGAAGGACCAATTAATTTTAAAAGTGACAGCAAATGAGTCACATCAGTATAGAATTGATCGAATTGAGAGTTTTTGGTCTAAAGAATTAAAAGTTTCTAAAAGTAACTTTAGGAAACCCTTTTATCAAAAAACAAAGTGGAAAAAAAATTATAAAAATAAAAACGAATATTATGGTGTAATAAGAATTAGAGTTAGGAGAAGTTTAGACATGTTAAGGAAGATGAGGGGGTGGTTGGAAGGAATAGCCGTGGCGAAAGAGGTTTAAGAGTAAAAGAGTGGTAAAATATGATGGTCTGGCAGGGTAGCTCAGTTGGTTAGAGCGATCGGATCATAACCGATAGGTCGCGGGTTCGAGCCCCGCTCCTGCTACTAGAAAATTAATTACTAAATAAGTAAATAATGAAAAAAAGAATTTTGACGGGAGACCGTCCAACTGGAAGATTACATTTAGGTCACTATGTTGGTTCTTTGAAGAATAGAGTTAGCCTACAGGATGAGTATGATCAGTTTGTGTTAATTGCTGATGTGCAGGCATTAACGGATAATTTTCTTGAACCGGAGAAGGTATCTGGTGAGGTGAGAAACTTAGTATTAGATTATGTTGGTGCTGGTATTGATCCTAAAAAACAACGATTGTGGTGCAATCAATGATTCCAGAAATAGCAGAGTTGACTGTTTTTTATATGAATTTAGTAAGTTTGAACAGGGTTTTACGTAACCCAACAGTGAAAGAAGAAGTGAAACAAAAAGGAATGAAAGAGAATTTATCAGTTGGTTTTGCAATGTATCCAGTAAGTCAGGCTGCAGACATTACCGCTTTTGGGGCAGATTTAGTGCCGGTGGGTGATGATCAGTTACCTATGGTTGAGTTAACGAGAGAGATAGTTAAGCGTTTTAATAATGTTTATGGAGAAGTGTTAACGGTACCAGAGGCTTTGGTGGGAGAGTGTCCTCGTTTAGTTGGTTTGGATGGTAAGACTAAGATGGGTAAAAGTTTAAATAATGGTATTTATTTGTCTGACACTAAAGAAGAGGTGGAAAAGAAAGTAATGGGAATGTACACAGACCCCGATAGGTTGAAGGCTAGTGATCCGGGTAAGGTTGAGGGGAATCCGGTGTTTATTTATCACGATGTTTTTAATAAGGATAAAAAAGAAGTTGAGGATTTAAAGAAAAGATATAGAGAGGGTAAGGTGGGGGATGTAGAAGTAAAACAAAAATTAATAAGGGTAATAAATGAGGTGCTGGATCCAATGAGAGAAAGACGGGAAGAGTTGGAAAAAAATCCTGACAAAGTGGAAGAAATTTTAAAAGATGGAGTAGAAAAAGGAAGAGTGGTAACTAAAGAAATTTTGAAAAAAGTAAAGAAAGCAATGAAGATAGATTATCAGTTTGGTGGAAAGTAAATGGCGGTAGAGATATGAAAAATTTAATTGAATATTCTGACTTTGATAAATTAGAGATTAGGGTAGGAAAAGTGGTTGAGGTAGAAATTCCAGAGTGGAGTAAGAAGTTGATAAAAATGAAAGTGGATTTAGGAAAGGAGATCGGGGAGAGAGTGATTTTTTCTGGTATTAAAGAGTGGTATGGGGCAGAAGATTTAAAAGAAAAAAAGTTTATGTTTTTGGTAAATATGGAACCTAAGAAAATGGGAGAGGAAGAAAGTCAGGGGATGATGTTGATGGTTGACGAAGAAGAGAAGCCTGAGTTAATAGAAGTAGGAGAGAAAGTGAGAGAGGGATCGGTGATTAGATAGGTGGGGCGTGGTATGATGAGGAGTAATTTACTTGAAGAAGAAATAAGGAAAATAAATGGAAAATAAAAAACAAAAAGTAAAAAAGATTGAAGTGAAGATGAAGTTTAATTTGAGGAAGTTTTTGACGTGGATGTTGTTTTTATTTTTATTTCTACCGGGAATAATTTCCTTTTTGGGTGGGGGTGAAGGGTTGTTAGAAGAAATGTCTTTGTCTGATGGTTTGGAGGATATTAAGAATGGGAAAGTAGAGAAAGTAGAAATTCGAGGAGATGATTTAATGTTTTATTATGAAGGTGAAGAAGATTTGGAAAATGTTAAGACAACAAGAAAAGAGGAAGGTAGTAGTTTTATAGAGATTTTACAGGGAGCAGAAATAGAAAATGGGGCGGTTAATGTGGAGGTAAAATCACAAGATCTTTCTAAGGCTATTTGGAATGTGTTGTCGTTGGTGTTGCCAATATTATTATTTGGAGGTTTGATGTACTTCATAACCAAAAGACAGATGGGGGCAGGGCAGAACATGTTGGTTTTGGTAAGAGTAAGGCAAAATTATTTGTTAAAGGAAAACAGTCGATTGATTTTAAGAAAGTGGCTGGGGTAGAAGAAGCAAAGAAAGAGCTGGAAGAAGTAGTTGATTTTTTAAAGCGCCCTAAAAAAATATAAGGCTTTGGGAGCAAGAACACCTAAGGGGGTGTTGTTAATAGGTCCTTCAGGAGTAGGTAAAACACTTTTGGCTAAGGCAGTAGCGGGAGAGGCTGGAGTACCCTTTTTATCAATGGCTGGATCTGAGTTTATGGAAATGTTGGTTGGGGTGGGAGCAAGTAGAGTGAGGGATTTATTTGATACGGCTAAAAAAATGTCACCATCGATTATTTTTATTGATGAAATTGATGCGATTGGGAGAACTCGAGGAGGAGGAGCAATTGGGGGACACGATGAGAGAGAGCAGACTTTGAATCAGATTTTGGTGGAGATGGATGGTTTTAATCCGAATGATAATGTAATTGTGATAGCGGCAACTAATAGGCCGGATGTTTTAGATACAGCTTTGGTTAGGCCAGGAAGATTTGATAGAAGAGTGAGTCTAGATTTACCCGACATTGCAGACAGAAAAGAGATAGTGGCAATTCATGCTCAAGGTAAACCGTTCGATAGTAAGGTGGACTGGGATAAGGTTTCAGAGATGACAGCAGGTTTTTCTGGAGCTGATTTGGAGAACATGTTAAATGAGGCGGCTATTTTAACGGCAAGAAAAGATAAAAAGAAGATTGTGATGGAGGATATTAGAGAAGCGGCAACAAAAGTTAAGTTAGGACCAGAAAGAAAACGGTTGCAAAACAAAGAAGAGAGAAAGATGACAGCCTATCATGAAGCAGGGCATGCAGTGGTATCTTATTTGTTACCAACAACAGATCCTGTTCAAGAAGTGAGTATTGTGTCTCGAGGTATGGCTTTGGGTTATACGATGAGTAGACCTACAAGTGATAAGTATCAGCAGACAAAGACGGAGTTAGAGGAACAGATAGTAATGATGTTGGGGGGTAGAGCTGCAGAGAAAATAGTATTTAATGAGTTGACAGCAGGTGCGGCTAGCGATATTGAGAGGGCAACTCGTTTGGCCAGGAGTATGGTAGTTAATCTGGGAATGAGCAGGTTGGGGCCGGTGGCTTTGGGTCCAATGTGGGAGAAGGATTTAAGAGGGATGATGTATAACCAGCCAGTGCAGATTTCGGATGATATGAAGACTAAGATAGATACTGAGATTAAGTATTTAGTAGATAATGCTTATAAAAAAGCGGAAGTTTTGTTAAAGAAAAATAAGAAAAAAATGGATGATTTAGTTAAAAGATTGATCAAAGTGGAAACAGTAGAATCAGTGGAGTTTGAAAAAATTATGGGAATTAAAAAAGATGAAAAAAAGGCTAGTCTTAATTGACGGTAATTCTTTATTGCATCGAGCATATCATGCTTATCCAGGATTGAGGACGAGTACGGGTGAGTTGGTAAATGCTGTATATGGTTTTACTTCTATATTGTTAAATAATTTGTTTTATTTAAAACCAAGTCACGTAATAGTGACATGGGATGTGAAAGAGAAGACTTTTAGACATAAGGAATATCCAGAATATAAAGCGGGTAGACCACCAATGGATCAAGAGTTGGTGGACCAGATTGGATTAACCAAGGAGATGGTGAAGAGGATGAATATACCTCAGTTTGAGAAAGCCGGTTATGAAGCAGATGATTTAATTGGGACTTTGAGCAAGCAAGCGATAGAAAAAGGGGAGCAGAAAACGGAGGTGATTATTGTGACTGGGGATAGAGATGCTCTTCAATTAATTGAAGGGGATAGGGTGAAGGTGTGTATGCCAAGTAGGGGTAGAAATAATAATGGAGGGCAAGAGGTTTTTGATGAAAAATCGGTAGAGTTAAAGTATGGGATGAAACCGGAACAGATGATTGATTTAAAAGGTTTGATGGGAGATGCTTCTGACAATATTAAAGGGGTGAGAGGGGTGGGTCAGGTGACAGCAACTAAGTTGATTCAAGCAAAAGGAACAATAGATAAGGTTTATGAAGAATTGGATGATTTGCCAGTGAGTGAAAGAATAAAGACATTGTTAAAAGAAGGAGAGGAAGATGCCAGAAAGAGTAGGATGTTAGTAACGATAGACAGAAAGGTGCCAATAGAATTGAAGTGGAAAGAGTGTCGTTTGAGTGATTATGATAAAAAAGAAGTTATGGAGTTGTTAGAGAAGTTGGAGTTTAAGAGTTTAGTTGCTAAGTTACCCAATGATGATTGGGAGAGAGAGGTAGAAGAGGTGTTTTTATGAAGGTGGCTTTGGTTCATGATTATATAAAAGAATTGGGAGGAGCAGAAAGAGTGGTGGGTTTGTTGGCAGAAATGTATCCCAAGGCTCCGATTTATACTGCTTTTAGGGTAAAAGGAAGTTTGGCGGACAAGTATTTTAAAAATAAGGATATTAGGGAGAGTTGGTTGGCGCCACTATTAAAAATTGGTAAGTTGTATAGTCCGTTGAGATTTTTGGCTCCTCTGGTGTGGAAAACAATGGACTTGTCTGAGTATGACTTGGTGATTACTAGTGCCAGTTGGTATATTACGAGAGGTTTTAAGGTGGGAAAGAATACTAAGGTGGTTTGTTATTGTCATACTCCACCAAGATATTTGTATGGATATGAAACGAGTATGAACTGGCGTAAGTATTGGATAGTGAAGGTTTATGGAACGATAATAAATCATTATTTGCGTTTGTATGATTTTAAGTCGGTTAAGACGGTTGATACTTGGGTGGCGAATTCAAAAAATGTGGCAAAGAGGATTGCTAAGTATTATCGAGAGAAATCGGTGGTGGTTTATCCTCCAGTGGATTTAGAAAGATTTGAGGAGTGGGCAGAAAAAACAAAAAAGAAAGATTATTTTTAATAGTGTCTAGGTTGGTAGGAGCAAAAGGATTAGAGGAAGCGGCTAGAGTGGCTAAGAGGGTTGATGTTGATTTGAAAATTGTAGGGTCAAAAGTGGGGGCAGAAAAAATGGTAGAGAAAATAAAAAGAGTGGGAGGGAAGAGGGTGGAGTTTTTAGGATGGGTGGCAGATGATGAAGTAGGAAAGTTGTTTGCAGAAGCTAAAGGTTTTATTGCTTTGGCTAAAGAAGAAGATTTTGGAATAACTCCGGTGGAAGCGATGGCGGCAGGAACACCGGTGATTGCTTTTAATGGGGGTGGTTTTAAGGAGACGGTGGTGGATGGGGTGACAGGTGTTTTGATAGAAGGGACTGATGAAAAAACTTTAGAGAAAGCGATATTGCGTTTTAATAAAATAAGATGGGATAAAAATAAGATTCAAAAACAAGCGAGGAAGTTTTCAAGAGATAATTTTAAAAAAGGAATGCAAAAGGTGGTTAGTGATGTAATGAAGAAGTAGATGCCAGAGTTACCAGAAGTAGAAACAATTAGAAAACAGTTAGATAGGGTTTTAAGAGGAGAAGAAATAGAAAAGGTGGAGGTGTTGAGAAAGAAGAGTTTTCAAGGGAGAAAGAAGAGTTTGGTAGGGAAAAAGATTAAGAGAGTGATGAGAAAGGCAAAGTTGTTGGTGATAGTGGTTGAAGGAGGAGAGAGGTTGTTGGTGCATCTAAAAATGACGGGACAGTTGATTTTGATTAAGAAAGGGGGAAAACGAGTGGTTGGAGGACATCCAACGGTTGATTGGGTAAATGATTTACCAAGTAAACATACAAGGGTAGTAATTAGTTTTGTAAAAGGGGGAAAGTTGTATTTTAATGATATGAGAGTTTTTGGATGGATGAAATTGGTGAAAGGAGAAGAGTGGGAAGATTTAAAAAAGAAAATGCCAGTGGATGTGGTAGACAAGGGATTTACACAGAAGTATTTAAAAGAAGTTTTGGGAAATTCAAAAAGAGCAGTAAAGTTGGTAATTATGGATCAGAAAAAAATGGGAGGGGTGGGGAATATCTATGCCAATGATGGTTTGTATTTGGCGGGAATAAAACCAGATAGAGAAGCAAAGAGTTTGAGTAATAAAGAGGTTTTAAAGTTGCATAAAAATTTGATTAGGGTAATAAAGGAGGGGATAAGAATGGGAGGAGCAACAGCCAGTGATGAGAAGTTTGTGAGTGTGTATGGTTTGGGGGGAAAGTATCAGGAAAAGTTTAGGGTTTATGATCAGCAAGGGAAGAAATGTCAGAAGTGTGGAAAAAAATTAAGAAGGTTAAGTTGGGAGGAAGGGGAACTTATTTTTGTTCCAAGTGTCAGATTTAGGCAATTGTGGCTAAATAGAGTAAAATAAGGTATGTTTTTGAAGCAGTTAAGTTTGACGGGATTTAGAAATTATAAAAAGAAAGATTTTGATTTTGGTGAGAGGTTAAATGTGGTGTGGGGTAAAAATGCTTCCGGGAAAACTAATTTATTAGAAGCGATTTATTTATTAAGTTTAGGGGAGAGTTTTAGGGCAAAGAAAATAGATGAAATGGTTAATTTTGATGAAGAGCTGGGGAGAGTAAAAGGAAAGATTTTAAGGGAAAATGATGAAGTAAAAGAAATTGAGGTAATGGTTAATCGAGGAGAAGTGGGAGGAAAGAAAGTGTCTAAGAGAAGGTACTTGATTGAGGGGGTTGGTAAGAGAAAAGGAGATTTTTTAGGAGAGTTGCCGGTGGTTTTATTTTGGCCTGAAGACATGGAGATTTTAATTGGTTCACCTGATAAAAAAAGATCATTTTTAGATCAGGTATTGATACAGACAGAACAGGATTATTCTAGGAGTTTGATGGTTTATAGCCAGACCTTAAGAAGAAGAAATAAGTTGCTGGATGCAATTAGAGAAGGAGTGAGTACAAGACATGCTTTAACTTTCTGGAATGGTTTGTTGATTAAACATGGAGAAGTGTTAAGTAAAAAGAGGGAAGAGTTGGTGAATCATATTGATTCTTTATGGCAAAGGAGCGAGTTGTTTAATAAGTTAAGTTTGGTTTATGACAAGAGTATCGTGAGTGAGAAAAGACTGGAGCAGTATAAGAAGGAAGAGTTGGCGACTGGATATACTTTGGTGGGTCCACACAAAGATGATTTACAAATTTTGAGTTTAAATGGAGAGAAGAGAAAGAGGGATTTGTCGATTTATGGTTCTAGAGGAGAGCAGAGAATGGCGGTATTGGCTTTAAAGATGGGAGAGATTTATTTCATGGAAGAAAAACTGAAAGATAAACCGTTGTTGCTTTTAGATGACATTTTTTCTGAGTTGGATGAAAAACATAAAGAGGAAGTGTTGAGAGTAATGAAGAATAGACAGGTAATTGCCACAACGGCGGATGAAGGGGATGTGGAGTTGTTTGGAAA
>FUWD013183853.1_pt1 | contig 12876 bp, 10 predicted proteins | sample 1063281 | NCBI WGS metagenome assembly FUWD01 (sample SAMEA79048168, study PRJEB19326) | metagenome | biome: marine
TTTCTTCACGGCTCATGTTTTTAATATGCATAACTAAAGCTCTTAAACTATTACCATGTGCTGTAATTAGCAAGTCATCACTCTCAAGCAAAATAGGTTTTATTTCTGTTTCCCAATATGGAATTAGCCTTTCAATAACTTCTTTTAATGATTCAGTCATTGGAAGTTCCTGGGCGGTTAACTCAGCATATCTAGCTTCAAACTTAGGGTTTCTTTCATCATCAGCGGCTAATGGTGATGGTGGTATATCAAAACTCCTTCTCCATAACAGAACTTGCTCCGGACCGTATTTTTCGGCAGTTTCAATCTTATTTAAACCCTGTAACATTCCATAATGTTTCTCGTTAAGCCTCCAGCTTTTTTTTTCTTCAATCCACATCAAATCCATTTCTTCTAATAGTAACCAAAGTGTTTTTATTGCTCGTGTTAAGTATGATGTGAAGGCTACCTTAAAGTGATAACCCTCTTCTTTTAATATCTTTCCTGATTTTATAGCTTCAGCGACTCCTTTTTCTGATAGGCCTACATCTTTCCATCCTGTAAATCTATTTTCCTTGTTCCAAAGGCTTTGTCCGTGACGCACTAGTACTAATCGTTTCATTTATTTTTGAATAAGTGATGAATATTATTTTCAACAAAACTAACAAAATGTTGTCTATTATTCAATCACATTATTAATTTTGTTAATTGATGTTTATTAGTTCGCCCGTTATATTAAAAAGATTGTTTCCTGATTTGATTTGGGAAAGAAAAACGAATGAAAAAGTTATTTATCTAACTTTTGATGATGGCCCTCACCCTGATATCACTCCTCAAGTGTTAGAAATTTTAGATGAATATGATTCTAAAGCTACTTTTTTTTGTGTTGGAGAAAATGTGTCAAAATTTCCTGATACTTTTAAATCAATAATTAATAATGGTCATAGGGTTGGTAATCATAGCTATAACCATATTAGTGGTTGGAAGTCTTCAAATGCTGTTTATTTTGAAAACATTGAAAAAGCCGGAGAAATTATTGATTCGGAGCTGTTCAGGCCTCCATATGGCAGAATAGCTCCTTCTCAAATTAAGCTTCTTAAAAAGAAATACTCGATAGTAATGTGGTCAGTTCTTACTTATGATTTTGACAAAAAAGTAAGCAAGGAACAATGTCTAAAAAATTCAATTATAAAGACCAACCCCGGTTCAATTGTCGTTTTCCATGACAGTTTAAAATCAGAAGTAAATCTGTTATATGCGCTTCCATTGTTTTTAAAACATTTTACCGAGGAAGGGTATATCTTTAAAGTTTTATAGTCAGTATTTTATGTTTTATTGAATTTACGTTCATAATATTGACATGCTGGTAGACAGGCTACATTTAATCATCGTAATATTTTTAATTTGTAATTAATCTTCAAATTAGAATAAATGGAAAACATTATAAAATATTATGCATGCATTGTATTTTATAATGTTTTTTTTACGAATTTTGTGTTTTCTAATTAATGGAATTAATAGAACTACTAAAATCTTAACATATGAAAATACTTGTTTTAATTAGTAATGTCCCCGACACCACTACCAAAATAAGGTTTGTCGGAGATAATACAGCTTTTGATGATGCTGGGGTTCAGTGGATTATTAACCCTTGGGATGAACTTGCTCTTACGCGCGCCATGGAAATTAAAGAGGCCGGAGGAGTTGAGAAAATAACAGTTGCGAATGTTGGTACAAAATCTACTGAGCCAACTCTTAGAAAAGCTCTTGCTGTAGGAGCAGATGACGCAATTAGAGTAGATGCTGAGGCAAAGGATGCTTATTTTGTTGCAAAACAATTAGCAGAGGTTGCTGGTGATTATGATATTATATTGGCTGGAATTGAAGCGTCTGACTATAATGGATCCGCTGTTGGGGGCATGTTAGCCGAAATACTGGATTATAATTCGGTGTCAGCTGTTTCTGGATTAAATATTGAAAATGGTGAATTAATTGTTAACCGTGAAATTGACGGTGGTGTACAGGTACTTAAAATTGGAACACCGGTTGTATGTGTTGTACAAAAGGGGATTGCCAAAGACCCAAGAATTCCAGCAATGAGAGGTATTATGATGGCTCGTAAAAAACCCTTAACTGTTGTTGAACCGGTAAGTGCTGAGGAAAGAACTTCATTTGAAAGTTTTGAATTACCTCCTCCAAAAGCTGCCTGTAAAATGGTTGATGAAGAAAATGCAAAAGAGCTGATTACATTGTTGCATGAAGAAGCTAAGGTCTTATAACTTACTCAATTAAAATACTAAAAAACATAAAAGATGTCAATATTAATATATACAGAGAACTGGGATGGCAAATTTAAGAAACTGAGCTTTGAATTAGTTTCATATGCCGCTGCTATTGCCAAAGAAGTGGGAACTACAGTTACTGCCATATCAATAGGTAAAGTATCAGAAGATGCATTAAAATCATTAGGTAACTATGGTGCTAACAAAATACTTAACCTGGCTGATGAAAAATATAATTCACTTGATAATAAAGCTGTTTCTTCCGCAGTTAGTTTAGCTGCAAAAGAGGAAGATGCAAAGGTTGTGCTTTTTGCGCAAACAAATCTTGGAAAAGCAATAGCACCGAGAGTATCGATTAAATTAAATGCAGGGTTAGTTTCTGGAGTTACCGCATTGCCAGTAAGTTATGATCCATTTATTGTAAAGAAGAAAGTGTTTACGGGTAAAGCATTTGCAAATGTAAAATTTGACACTGATGTAAAAGTGATTACACTATCGCAAAATTCATATGAACTTGTTGAAACTGAAAATAACGTAGTTATTGAAGCATTTAATCCTGTAGTAGATGATAGTTATTTTACCACAACTGTGTTGGAGACTAATAAAGTTACCGGTAAAGTACTTTTAACAGATGCTGAGATAGTAGTGTCTGGGGGGCGTGGGTTAAAAAGCGGTGATAACTGGGGCGGTTTAGAAGAGATGGCAGATTTGCTTGGTGCTGGACTTGCTTGTTCAAGACCTGTTTCGGATGAAGGCTGGCGATCACATAACGAACATGTTGGACAAACAGGTAAAATTATATCCCCAAACTTATATTTTGCACTAGGAATTTCAGGTGCCATTCAACATTTAGGAGGTGTTAGTTCATCAAAAGTAATTGTTGCTGTAAATAAAGATGCTGAAGCACCGATTTTTGAAGCTGCAGATTATGGTATAATTGGAGATGTAAACAAGGTTATTCCACAATTTATTGAAGAAATAAAAGAAATGAAAGCTTAATTTTTTATTGTTCTATAATTATTTGAAAAAACCTGACTGCGATTGTGGTCAGGTTTTTTTTTTGAGTAAATTTGACAACTCTAAAAATTTGTTCCATGATTAAAGTATATCACAACCCACGATGTAAAAAATCACGAGCTGGACTACAATACGTTCAAGAACACACTGATGATTTTGAGATTGTTGAATATTTGAAAAACCCGATTGATGTAGGTGAACTCAATAATCTTTTAATTAAGCTAAACAAAAAACCTAGTGATATTATTCGAACTCAGGAAGCTATCTATAAATCTGACTTTAAGGGAAAGAATTTTACTGACGAAGAATGGGTAAAGATTATGGTTGAGAACCCAAAACTTATCAAGCGCCCGATAGTTGTTAGAGATAATAAAGCAGTTTGGGGCGATCCGGCAGAAGAATTATCAGTTCTGTTTTAATTAGATTGATCTTGAAAAATATCGTAAAAATTTAAAAATAAAAGTGATAATTATTAGAGAATGTTAGTATGTGCAAATAAGTAAAATAACTTTTGATACTAATTTACACATTCAATCATTCAATCATTCAATCGTTTCAGCATTTAATCATTAATAATAAAACAATGAAATACAGAATTGAACACGACACAATGGGTAATGTAGAAGTTCCTGCAGATAAATATTGGGGAGCCCAAACTCAAAGGTCAAAAATGAATTTTGAGATTGGACCAGAAGGTTCGATGCCAAAAGAAATTATTTATGCATTTGCATATTTGAAAAAAGCTGCTGCACTAGCAAATACTGAACTCGGAGTTCTTTCAAAGGAACGAGCTGAATTAATTGGAAAAACAGCCGATGAAATACTTGAAGGTAAACTCGAAGGTAATTTTCCGCTAGTAATTTGGCAAACAGGGTCAGGTACACAATCGAATATGAACATGAATGAAGTTATTGCAAACAGAGGTCATGTAATTAACGGCGGAACCCTTGATGATAAAGATAAATTTCTACACCCTAACGATGATGTTAACAAATCACAATCGTCAAACGACACCTTTCCAACAGCCATGCATATTGCTGCATATAAGGTAATTGCTGAAACTACTATTCCCGGTGTTGAAATGCTCAGAGATGCTTTGGCTGAAAAAGCTGAGGCGTTTAAAGATATTGTAAAAACCGGCCGCACTCACCTTATGGATGCTACACCACTTACTCTGGGTCAGGAATTTTCGGGTTACGTTACTCAGTTAAATTTTGGATTAAATGCTCTTTCTAATACTCTTCCTCATCTAACAGAACTTGCACTTGGTGGAACTGCTGTTGGAACAGGATTGAATACTCCAAAGAATTATGATGTTCTTGTAGCTTCGAAAATAGCTTCATTAACAGGGTTTCCTTTTATAACAGCTCAAAATAAATTCGAAGCATTGTCTGCCCATGATGCAATAGTTGAGGTTTCGGGTGCCCTTAAGCAACTTGCTGTAAGCCTGATGCACATTGGAAATAACATTCGAGTGCTTGCATCTGGTCCACGATGCAGCATTGGCGAAATTCAATTACCAGCCAACGAGCCGGGATCTTCTATTATGCCAGGTAAAGTTAACCCCACGCAAAACGAGGCACTTACTATGGTTTGCGCCCAGGTTATTGGTAATGATGTTGCAATATCAGTTGGTGGTATGCAGGGGCATTTTCAATTAAATGTGTTCAAACCTGTTATGATTTCAAATTTATTGCAATCGGCAAGGTTATTGGGTGATGCATGTGTATCATTTACTAAAAATGCTGCTGTAGGTATTGAACCAAATTATAGCATTGTTCAGGAGAAATTGGAAAACTCACTTATGCTCGTAACGGCTCTTAACACTCATATTGGCTATGAGAAGGCAGCTAAGATTGCAAAAAAAGCCCATGCTGAAGGAACTACTTTACGTGAGGCAACTCTTGCGCTTGAATATCTTACCGATGAGAAATTTACTGAATTGGTTGATCCGACAAAGATGATATAGACTACTTATATATTTTATCTAAAATCCATAAAGAGTCCCAAAGAAGATAACAGATTCTATCTTCTTTGGGATTTTGTTTGTAGTATTAATTATTTATTTCTCTATTATTGAAGCTTGCTTCCAAATTATACTTCATTCTATTTCTTGTATATTTGTAATGAATTATCGTTTCCCCTTGGATAATGCTTAAGCAATTTAAGCCCTATTTTGGTGATTAATTGGTATAACTAATATATAACAAAATAATAGTTTAACATATCGTGATAAATAAGTCAACTAATACAAATACTGAATGTTAGAAAAATAATAGATTTTAGTATTAAAAATAAGTTAATAGTAATTCTATTTACATTAACTATTGCTGTATTTGGTATATATGCCATTATAAAGATTCCAATTGGGGCAGTCCCTGATATTACAAATAATCAGGTTCAGGTAATTACAACTTCTGGTAATCTTTCAACACAGGAAATTGAGCAATTTATTACTACACCAATTGAATTGGAAATGGCTAATTTACCAGGTGTTCTGGAAATACGATCAGTTTCAAAATTTGGTTTATCTGTTGTAACAATTGTATTTGAAGATAACATCGGTACTTATTTACCTCGACAGTTGATTGCTGAAAAAATAAAAACTGCTTCTGCTAATATTCCCGAAGGATTTGGAACGCCTGAAATGGGACCTATTACAACAGGCTTAGGAGAAATATACCAATATATTATAGATGTAAAGCCTGGTTATGAAGATAGATATTCATCGATGGAGTTGCGAACAATACAGGACTGGATTGTAAAACGGCAACTGTCAGGAATTAATGGTGTTGTTGAGGTAAATAGCTGGGGTGGTCATCTTAAACAATACGAAGTAGCAATTGATCCTTTACGGATGCGTAGTTTGGGTATTACTTTGAAGGAAGTTTTTGATGCTCTTGAAGCAAATAATAGCATTTCTGGTGGATCATATATCGAGAAAACAAATCAAAGTTATTTTATTCGTGGCGATGGATTAGTGAAATCACTAAACGATATTGAAAATATTGTTGTAAAAAATAATAGTGGAATTCCAATATTGATATCTAATGTAGCTACTGTACATTTTGGGTACGCTAACAGGTTTGGTGCTATTACCGCTAATGGACAAGGAGAGAAAGTACTGGGGCAAATAATGATGCTTAAGGATGCAAACTCAAAATTAGTTATTAAAGAGGTAAAAAAACGTGTTGCTGAAGTTCAGAAAAACTTACCCGAAGGTATTTTTATTAATCCAATTCTTGAACGTAGCGAATTAATATCAAAAACCTCTTTCACTGTAGTTGAAAACTTGTTACTAGGATGTATTATTGTAATACTAATAGTTTTTCTGTTGTTAGGAAATGTTAGGTCGGCACTTGTAATTGCATCCATGATACCATTGGCTTTGCTATTCACATTGGGCATGATGTATGTTTTCGGTATCGATGCAAACCTTATGAGCCTGGGTGCTTTAGACTTTGGAATTATTATAGATGGTGCCGTAATTATTGTTGAGTATATTGCCATACGTATTACACTTAAGAAAGTTGAACTAGATGGTGAGGTTGGAGAGAAACGACAGTTCTTAATTGATAAGATTACTTTTAAAGGAGCTTCCAAAATGATGAATTCGGCAGTTTTCGGACAAGTTATTATCTTGATCGTCTTCATTCCTATTTTGTCTCTTCAAGGTGTTGAAGGAAAAATGTTTCATCCCATGGCATTGTCGTTTAGCTTTGCTATTATAGGCGCTATGATACTTGGGTTGACCTGGCTTCCGGTTGCTGCTTCTTTGTTTTTGAAGCCAGAGTTGAAACGTAAGAATGGTATTTCCGAATGGATAATGAATCTTGCTTACCGTTCTTATGCACCTGTAATTAAATGGGCATGCTGTAATAAAGGCTGGGTACTTGGTGCGGCTTTGGTGTCATTACTTTTAACAGGGTATGTTTTTTCAAAAATGGGTGGGGAATTTGTGCCTACTTTAGATGAGGGTGATTTTGTAATTCAGCCTGTTCTCAAAACAGGAACTTCTTTATCGAAGACTATTGAGATGTCCACAAAAATGGAGCAAATTCTCATTGAAAATTTCCCGGAAGTAGATCAAATTGTAAGCCGAATAGGGGCAGCAGAAGTTCCTACCGATCCAATGTCGATGGAAGAAATAGATGTAATAATAAAATTGAAACCCAAAGATGAGTGGGTTAATGCAAAATCAAAGGAAGAACTTGCTGATAAATTTAAAGAAGCTTTGTCAGTGCTTCCAGGTGTTGAGTACGAATTTACACAGCCTATCGAGATGAGGTTTAATGAATTAATTACTGGGGTGAGGGCTGATATTGCAATTAAAATATTTGGAGAGGATTTGGAATATCTGGATAGTAAGGCCAATGAAATAAAGAATCTTATTGAAGATGTTCCCGGAGCAGCTGATATCATACTTGAAAAAACAGTTGGGCTTCCACAAATGAATGTTAAGTATAATAGAAGCAAAATTGCTTATTATGGGTTGGACATCCAAACCTTAAATAGATATTTGGCAATGGCATTTGGTGGTGAAACTACCGGAAGTGTATTTGAAAAAGAGAAGCGTTTTGATTTAGTAGTTCGTCTGCAAAAACAAAATCGATTAGACATTGATAATATTCAACAACTTCAGGTTCCTTTGTCAAACGGGCAGCAAATTCCATTGAATGAAGTAGCAGAAATTGTTTTTACTGAAGGGCCTGCAAAAATCTCCCGTGAAAATACTCATCGCCGGGTAGTAGTTAGTGTAAATGTTAGAAACCGTGATTTACAATCAGTTGTTGAGGATATTAGGGCGAAAGTTGAAAAAAATATTTCATTGGAACCCGGTAATTACATTTCATACGGAGGTCAGTTTGAAAACTTAAGAAATGCTACAGACCGTTTAATGTTTGCCGTACCATTTGCTTTAATATTAATTTTTCTTTTCCTACACTTTGCATTTAAATCACTAAAGGATGCTATAATGATTTTTACGGCTGTTCCTTTATCTACTGTAGGCGGTGTTTTCTTTCTTTGGATGCGTGGAATGCCATTCAGTGTATCAGCTGGCATTGGTTTTATTGCTTTGTTTGGAATTGCTGTACTAAATGGCATAGTACTAATTGAACATTTAAAAGACTTGAAAGAAAACGGCATGACTAATATGAGAGAACTTATATTTAAAGGAACTAAGGATCGCTTACGTCCGGTGATGCTTACAGCTGCAGCTGCTGCCATGGGGTTTTTACCAATGGCAATTTCTACGGGGGCAGGAGCTGAAGTGCAACGTCCGCTTGCTACAGTTGTAATTGGAGGATTGATAACATCTACAATGCTTACTATGATTGCCCTGCCTTTATTATTCGAGATATTTAATAATGTTACTGGAATTCAGCTTTGGCCATTGAGATTTAAAAGATCGAAAGCATTAACAATTAGTTTAATTTTTGTTCTTGTCGGATCTGTATCTTTTGCACAAACTAAAGAAATGACTCTGGATATTGCTGTTGAAACAGCTTTGCAAAATAATAAAGAACTCAAAGCCTATGCTTTGAAAGTAGAAGAAAGTGAAGCTCTTAAACATAACGGATTCTCTATTGACAAAACATTGGTCTACTACGAATTCGACCAAAATAATATTGCCGATAATGGTTACCCATTGAATGTATTTGGGATAGAACAAAATTTCAACTTCCCCACGGTGTATATGGCTCAGGGTAAGTTAAACAAAACCAATATTTCAATTGCTGAAGCTGAGTTTGCCCGTAAGAAAATATTGCTTACTAAAGATGTATCACAAGCATATTATGAAATCCAATATCTGTTGAATAAGAACAGTATTTATCATATAATCGACAGTTTGTATGGTTACTTCTACCGTAGTACAGAATTACGATATCAAGAAGGTGATATAAGCAATCTCGACTTGCTAAATGCAAAAGCTAAGCAGCAACAATTACGAATTTCTGTAAATAAACTAAAATATGACCTTGAAATTGCATATAGAAAATTACAAGCATTTATGCAATATGATAGTACCTTTATAGTACCTCGTCAAGAGTTGGCTTTAGTATCTGTTAATGAGGTTAATATTGAATCGGGGTCTGGTGCTCAAATCATGAAAATGCAAACTGAATATCAAAATGCCAGGCTAAAACTGGAGCGTAATCGACTGATGCCCGACCTTTCTTTAGGATATTTTGTAGGCTCTAATCAATATGCTGGGTCAAAAAATTATCAGGGAGTTCAATTTGGTTTAGGATTGCCATTATTTTTTGGAGAGCAGAAATCTATTATCAAAGCAAATAAAGTTGCTATCAGCATAAGAGAAAATTTGCAGGAACATTATTTATCCACCATCAAAGCAAAACAAAATGAACTAAAAAGTAAGCTATTGAAATATCAGGAATCACTTGTTTTTTATAATACCTCAGGGAAACAATTAAGCGAAGAACTTATACGGTCATCGCAAAAAAGTTATCAGTTAGGGGAAATAGATTTCTTTGAGTTTGCCATGAGTATCGAAAATGCATTAACTCTTAATTTAGATTACATAGATAACCTGGCAAAATATAATCAGATTGCCCTTGAAATTAATTACTTAACAAAATAAAAAATAGATGAAACTATATAATACTATAAAGACAATGGCGGTGCTAATGGTTTTCATGTCAATTGGTTGTACAAATACTTCAAGTACCACAGAGGTTGCCATAACTGAACCAGATCACCTTATTTCAATTACGCAAAAACAATTTGAAGCCTATAGTATGAAAATTGGTGAAGTAACTTCACAGATTTTTGATGAGGAAGTAATATGCAATGGATATATTACTTCACCAACGAACGGAATGGCACAAATCAGTACACATATTTCTGGAATAGTTGAAACTATAAATTGTACTTTGGGTGATTACGTTAAAGAAGGACAAGTGCTTTCAACACTTTCCAGTAATAAACTTATTATACTTCAACAAAATTTTATTGAAACTTCGATTACGTTAAGTAGATTAAAATCAGAATATGAAAGAAGTAAGACTCTGTTAAAGGAAAATATTGGATCGAAAAAGAGCTTATTGCTATCGAAAGCGAGTATAAAGCATTGGCAGCAAAATACAACTCATTAAAATTGCAATTGAAACTCCTTACACTAAATGTAAGCATAATTGAGGGGGTGAATTTTATTCTGTATTTCCTATAACTGCCCCCATCGATGGTTATATCACAAACATTAATATCGTAATTGGACAAACTGTTGATCTACAAAAAAACTTAATCGAGATTGTTGATGTTAATAAACTTCAATTACAACTCTCAGTATTTGAAAGCGATGTAAAATATTTAAAAGTTGGACAAAATGTGGTTTTTAGTTCTCCAGGTAATATTATTGATGAGCATAAAGCTATATTAGCTTCAATAGGGAAAACAGTAAATATGGAGTTGATGACAATTGTTTGCACTGCAAAAATTTTAGATGAAGACATGGGTAATTTTATAAATAATTCATTTGTTAAAGCAAGTATAATTGTTAGTCAGAAGGAAGTGCAAGCTATACCAAATGATGCCATTGTGAAATCGGGTGATGATTATTATGTTTTTATAGTAGAAAAAATGGATGGGCAAATATATTATCTTCAGAAAGTAAAAGTGGATATTGGTATTAGATCAAAGTATTTCACTGAAATTATTGATGGTGGTGATTTAACAAAAGTTTTAATAAGTGGTGTTTATAATTTATAATCGAGCTGAAATACTTGAAGTGTAAATAGTTTGAAACATCAAGATTTTAGGAAAATGGAAAAACCAATAATTGTGCAGAAGCATTCCTTAAAATTAGAAATGGAGACAGGTACATATATGTGGTGCTCCTGCGGGAGAAGTGAAAAACAACCCTTTTGTGATGGATCACATAGGGGAACTCATTTCAAACCCGAGAAAGTTGTAATTACTATTTGGATGGTATTTATTTCGTTGATTGACAATGTAATAAAACCAATGGTTATGGGGCGAAAAGCTCCTGCACCTACACTTGTAATTTTTTTGGGAGCAATTGGTGGGTTTATGTTAAATGGAATAATTGGATTATTTATTGGAGCGGTAATTCTATCATTGGGATATAATATCTTTCATTGGTGGTTGCATATGAATGATGTAACAGAATAACGAAATTACAATGTTTATTCGTAACTAATAAATGAGAAATATTTGGTTTGCAAGTTTTTGTTTTGATACAAATAGTCTAGGAAATTAGTAAAAAGTTCTTGCCTTCAACTAAAACCTCTTTGAGGTAAAAATTCTCGTATTTCTTCTCTGGCTTCAACCTGCTTTATGTAGGTAAGTACAAATATTTCTTCGGGTGAAGGAATATCCTGATAGTAGTGAACTTCATGGTCAAGCTGTCTTCCTCTTTTTGTATCAATATAGCAGCAAATTTCAATGCCGTACGATTCTAATAATTTTGCTCTTCTACGAGAGATTTTACTTGCTCCCCACACAGCAACTTTTGGGTGAAACGGATTATGTTTCTCAAGCCATCTAGCAAGATATTTGGTTTTGGTTTTGTAAAATGAGTTGTCGCTATATATTACATCAGTTCGTGTGAGTCTTTCATCAGAATCATGCCAGTTAAGCAGTATTTTGTTTATCTTGCTGATTTTAACTCCTTTATCTAGCCACCTCAACCACATTTCATAATCTTCCGGAAAATTGCCTGACAAATACATACCATATTTCTGTGCAACTTCACGTCGCCACATAGTAGTAGGGTTAACAATTGGAAGTTCAATAAACCTGTTATTTAATATTTCTTTATAAGATGTTATTGAATTACTCCATTCAACAAAACGTTCCATTCCTACTGTAAATTCAGAATGACCCACATGTTTAGCTAAGCTTGCTACAACCCCATATTCGGGATTTATTTCAAGAAATTCGTATTGCATCTTTAACCTTTCCGGATGAGACCAGTCATCAGCATCCATACGGGCAATATACTCTCCTTTGCTTGCTTCCCATCCTACATTGGATGCAAACATTACACCTTGCTTCTTTTCGTGGATTAGCTTAAACCGATTGTCCGAATCAACAAACTTTATTGCAATATTTTTACTATTATCAGTTGAATTATTGTTGATTAAAATACATTCAAAATCAGTAAAACTTTGTGATAAAATGCTTTGGATGGATCTTTCAAGAGTTTTTTCTGCATTGAAAAAAGGTAGGATAACTGATATTTTGGAATGCTTAATTATCGGCATCTAACACATCTTCTGGAATAGTTTTTAAATTTTTCATCCTAAAAATAAATGCCCGCTTTGCAACTTTGCCGTTTCTGTATATCTGAATTGTATCTGCTGGAACAACATCTTCAAAATAAGTATAAAAAATACTATCTGGTCTGTGATATTCTCTGCTGTCGGTTATATAATAAGCATCCATGCCAATGGTAAACCCGCCTTGAACATTGTTAATCCACGCGTATTTGTGAATATTCACGAGTTGACCAATTCCAAAACTTGCCAATCCTGCCGGAGATGCTGCGTAATAATCATAATTAGCCAGAGGAAACCAGTTGGTGCCAACAAGAATCGTATTTTCAGACATTATT
>FUWD013283786.1_pt7 | contig 12874 bp, 13 predicted proteins | sample 1063281 | NCBI WGS metagenome assembly FUWD01 (sample SAMEA79048168, study PRJEB19326) | metagenome | biome: marine
ACTGCAATATGGTACGACAGTAATTGAAAAGGAATGGTTGTTAACAGAGGTGTAAGTGCCTCCTCGGTTTCCGGTATTTCAATTACGTGATCTGCAATTTCTTTTACCGTAACATCTCCTTCAGTAACAATGGCAATAATTTTACCACTTCTAGATTTTATTTCTTGAATATTACTCACTACTTTCTCGTAATGTCCTTTATTAGTAGCGATTACAAATAGAGGCATGTCTTCGTCTATCAAAGCAATAGGGCCATGCTTCATTTCAGCAGCAGGATATCCTTCTGCGTGGATATATGAAATCTCTTTTAATTTTAAGGCACCTTCTAATGCTACTGGAAAGTTGAACCCTCTTCCAAGGTATAAACAGTTTGTTGCATCTTTATAGATACTTGCTATTTCTTTGACTTTGTCGTCTATTTCAAGCAACTTTTGAACCTTCTCAGGTATTAATTGCATCTTTTGTAAATAGGTGTGAAATTCAGATTTTGAAAGTGTTCCTTTTTCCTTTGCAAGCTTTAAAGCTATTAGAGATAATACTGTAATTTGTGTTGTAAATGCTTTTGTTGAAGCTACACCAATCTCTGGTCCAGCATGAGTATATGCACCAGCATGTGTCTCTCTAGCAATTGATGACCCTACTACATTACACACTCCAAAAACAAACGCCCCTTTAGATTTTGCTAGCTTAATAGCAGCTAATGTATCGGCTGTTTCACCAGACTGAGAAATAGCGATCACAACATCATCAGGAGTAATAATTGGATTTCTATATCTAAACTCAGAGGCGTATTCTACCTCAACTGGTATTCTAGCCATTTCTTCAATTAGATACTCTCCAACCAATCCTGCATGCCAAGAGGTACCACAAGCCACGATAATAATTCGTTTGGCATTTAAAAATTTCTCAAGGTTGTTATCTACCCCTGCCATTTTTATAATCCCTTGATTAGCCAGCATTCTTCCTCTGTAGGTATCTATAATTGCTTTTGGTTGTTCATGAATCTCTTTGATCATGAAATGGTCATACCCTCCTTTTTCTATTTGGTCTAAACTTAATTTAAGTTTTTGAATAGTTGGCTCTACAGATGAATCATCCGTAATTTTTCTTACTCGAATATCTCTTCCTAGCTTTACAATGGCCATTTCTTCATCTTCTAAATACATCACGTTTTTAGTAAACTCAATAAAAGGAGAGGCGTCAGAAGCAACAAAAAATTCTTCATTGTTCTTGCCTACACCAATAGCAATAGGGCTTCCTAATCTTGCTACAATGATTTCGTTGGGTTTTTCTTTGTCAAAAACAGCAATTGCATAGGCACCAGTTACTTGAGTAAGAGCAATTTGTACCGCTTTTCCTAACTTACATTTTTCCTGCTTTTTTACTTCTTCAATTAAATTTACAAGAACTTCAGTATCGGTATCGCTTTGAAAAGAGTAGCCTCTTGAGGATAACTCTTTTCTTAGGGTATCATAGTTTTCAATGATTCCATTATGAACAATTACTAAATCTCCAGACTGTGAAGTGTGAGGATGAGAATTTACATCATTTGGAACCCCGTGAGTAGCCCATCTTGTATGACCTATACCAATAGTGCCCTTTTTTCTTGTTGGATTACTTTCTGTTATTTCTTCTAAAGATGAAACTTTCCCTTTAGTTTTAGAAAGGTTTACATCAATACCATCATAGATCATTATCCCGGCGCTATCATAGCCTCTATATTCTAGCCTTTTTAGTCCATTAATAATAATAGGGTATGCTTGTTTATTACCTATATATCCTGTAATTCCACACATAAATGATTCAGTTTAGGGAGTTTATTAATTTTCATCTGTTTTTACTGTATATGCTATCGTTAATTTAGCTTTTCTAGTTACGTCTTGAGTATTATGGTTTAGCAACATAATTGCTTTTGGATTCCAGTTATGGTTTCTTACAATAGTATCTATGGCAGATACTGGAAGATCTGTTGGGTTAATAACCCGTACACCTAGCTTTGGTAAATCATTAGTAGTTCCTTCAAGAAGTTCTGATATATAATCAGTTATATTAAACGTGTAACTATCAGGTTTGTTCTGACTGTCTAATTCTAAAGAACCTCCAACTTGGTTAACTCCTTCTGTAATATAGTCTAAAACTTGACGTGGCCTTTCTTCGCCGGAGTTAGTTAAACCATCTTTATAAATAAACAACTGATAAGGAGTTGCTGTAGTGTCTGGTTCAACAACATCTTTGTCTACGTATAGAGTGATGCGAGCATCATTAACTAACCAGTTTTTTGTTCTTAAGTCCTCTAGCTGGTCTGGTAGGCCATTAAGATCATTGTCGTCACCTAATATTTTTAACTGAGCCATAGATCCAGCAGTTCCTTGGATTGCTATATTATTTGGTCCTGAAGATTGCCCTGGAGTTGTTTTTAAATGGCTATTTCTAATGCCTGATAGTAAAAAAGAATCTGTTTTATTAATAGTGTCATACACCACAGTTCCACCGTCTGTTAAAATGGTATTGGTATAATATATATCGATTGACGGCTGTAATCCTGTGCTATTTAAACTTAAAGACATCAACGAACCACCATTTCCTTCTGCTTGTATTTTAATTCCTCTAAAATAATTATTAAAAGCGTCTTGAGATGCAAAATTTGAAGTTTCATATTGATCAAAAAGTAACTCTTGGATCAAATCTTCTTTAAGAGGAATGCTAATGGAAGGTGTTAAATTAGGAAACGCAATGGTATCTGTTGTATATATTTCCCCTGTACTTAGTTTTCTAGTTATAAAGTTAGCAGTATCTCTCCTGTTTGGCATAAACTGTATGTCTTCAACACTATTTAACTTTTGCGTCCCTGCATCATAAATTTGATCAGATGGGTAAGCGTTTAACAAAGCAGGTGAAGATGGATTTAAATTACTTAAATAGGTTTCTAATCTAAAAACATTGAGTGTAAACGGCACCAATTGATTTCCAATAATTGAATCTAATTGATAATTAGAATTTACTGTTGTGGTAGCTAATAATGAAGCATTGTAAGGTATTCTTAATAAAACAGTATCTATGGTAGTAACTACTGTAGTGTCTGAACCATACTCATTGTCTACTATTGTTAGATCAAAAGGAATGGCAAGTTGAGAAATAATAGATGCTTCTATTTTTTTGTAGTTACTATTATTGTAAACACCTAATAAGTATTGTCCAAGAACACCTCCAATTTCGAAACCATCTGCTTGAACGTTTTCGATGTTTTTACCAGTAACTTCTATCTCAAAAATAGTATCATTGGTAGAAAACTCTCCATTGTTAACAATAGACGTTCCTATATCTGTGAAATCTTCTTCACACGATACTATAGACACTAAAAGAAACACTGTAATTGCAACGGATACTGTTGCTTTCATATATTTTCTTAACATAACCAACCTAAGTTTACTCTTCTGAAATAAGTTCTTCGTAAAAATTTAAGTAAGATTCAAAGGAATCTTCTTCTTGAAATGATAACGCAGGTATATCATTTTTTGTGATCTCCTCGTCAATCTCCTCAGGAATTTGCTTGCTTCCTTTAACTATTGCATCAGAGTTTGATACTGCGCTTTTTATAATATTGGTATAGTTTGGTTCTTTTAAAATGTTAATTTTTTCATCTGAAATTTTATCAAATTTAATTTTTTCAGCAAGGTCAGTATTTAACAATCCCTCAAAATCTTTATCATACACAGACGTTACTATTTTACTTTCTGAAAACAACGGCTCTTCACTGTAATATTCTTTAATATACAATGGTAATAATGATGCCATCCATCCGTGAACATGAATAATATCTGGAGCCCAGTTTAATTTTTTTACAGTCTCAACAACTCCTTTAGCAAAGAAAATTGCTCTTTCGTCATTGTCTGAAAATAATTGATCATCTTCATCTGAAAAGATAGCTTTTCTTTTAAAGTATTCATCGTTATCAATAAAATAAACTTGCATTCTTTCTTTTGGAATAGAAGCTACTTTAATAATTAAAGGCATGTCCATGTCATTAATTATTAAATTCATTCCTGACAAACGAATTACTTCGTGTAGTTGATGTCTTCTCTCATTAATAACCCCAAAACGAGGCATAAATATTCTTGTCTGTACACCTTTAGAATGAGCCTTCTTTGCCACATTGAATGCAGTAGATGCTATCTCTGTTTCTGGTAAATAAGGAACAACCTCAGAAGAAACATATAATATTCTCTTATCTTTCATTGAATCTAAGCCTTTATATAAGTTTGCAAAAGTACGAATTTTTATGCAAAAGTCGTGTTAAAATGCTAAGTTTGCGGTCATAGACGATATTAAATTATGAAGGTTTTTAAAACCAAGATAGAGCTGAAGACATATTTTAATGGGTATAGTTCTAAAAACTTCACAATAGGATTTGTTCCAACAATGGGTGCTTTGCACAATGGGCACCTATCTTTAATCAAAGAATCTATTAAAAACAACCAGGTTACTGTTGCAAGTATTTTTGTGAACCCTACTCAATTTAACAAAAAAGAAGATTTAGAAAATTATCCTAGAACTCTTGAAAGTGATTTATCTATGTTGCAAGGTGCTTCTTGTGACATTGCTTTTATACCATCTATTGAAGAAATTTATGCAGATACTGTGGGTGCCAATCATTTTGAGTTTGATGGGTTGGAAATTCAAATGGAAGGAAAATTTAGAAAAGGACACTTTAACGGAGTAGGCACTATTGTAAAAAAACTATTCGAAATTGTAACTCCAACAAATGCTTATTTTGGTGAGAAAGACTTTCAGCAACTTCAAATAATTAGAAAAATGGTTCAGAAAAACCAGTTGCCTGTGTCTGTGATAGGATGTCCTACTTTTAGAGAAAAAAACGGCCTAGCCATGAGCTCAAGGAACCAACTCCTTTCGGGAAAAGAAAAGGAAGAAGCGGCGATCATCTATAAAATATTACATGAAGTAAAACAACTAATAGACAAAAAGTCCATAGAGATGATAAATTCATGGGTAGCTGCTCAATTTGATAAAAATCCTCTTTTTGAATTGGAATATTTTGTAATTGCAGACGAGGATACGCTGATCCCTGCTTCAACTATTTCATCTAATAAAAATTATCGTGCTTTTATTGCAGTGCACGCAGGAGAGGTTCGTTTAATTGACACTACAGCTCTGTAATTCCAATTTCTTTTAACTTGTTTTTAATTCCAAATTTTTAAAAAAGTAGTACTTTTGCCGGATGTTAGTTCAAGTTGTAAAATCAAAAATCCACCGTGTTAAAGTAACAGGTGCTGATTTAAATTATATTGGGAGTATCACCATAGATGAAGATTTAATGGATGCTGCCAATATTATAGAAGGAGAACGTGTACAAGTTGTTAATAACAATAATGGAGAACGCCTTGAAACTTACGTAATTCCTGGACCAAGAAAAAGCGGTGAAATTACTTTAAACGGAGCAGCAGCAAGGAGAGTAGCGGTTGGAGATATTTTAATTTTAATCACTTATGCTTTTATGGACTTTGAAAAAGCTAAAGTGTATAAGCCTGCACTTGTTTTTCCTAATGAAAATTCTAACCTACTGATCTAATTTTGACCTTAAAAACAAAAAAAACCTTAAAAATAATTATCCCTCTTCTTTTTGGAGGAGGTTTAGTTTGGTATTTATTTACAATTATTCCGCCAAAAACACTTTTAGAATACTTTAAAAAAGCAAATTATTGGTGGATTACTCTTGGTTTATTTTTTGGTATTTTAAGTCACTTGTCTAGAGCCTATAGATGGAAATTTATGTTGGAGCCTTTGGGCTACAACCCTAGATTCATAAATAGTACTTTGGCAGTTTTAATTGGCTATTTTGTAAACTTAGCCATCCCAAGAGCTGGAGAAGTTTCCAGAGCATCTGTGATGACTAATTATGAAAATATTCCATTTGAAAAAGGTTTTGGAACCATTGTAGCAGAGCGTATAGCTGATCTTTTTATGATGTTTTTGATTATTGGAATTACCCTATTAATTCAGTTTGATTTTATTGTTCAATTGGTAACCAAAAATGTAAATCCTTTAAAAATAGCTATAGTTTTAATTTCATGCTTACTTGGAGGATTTTTCTTTTACAAATATGTTCAAAAATCAACTTCAGGCATAGGACTAAAAATCAAAAGCTTTGTTAAAAGTCTTGTTGAGGGAATTACCAGTATTTTTAGAATGAAAAACAAATGGGCTTTCATTTTTCATACGGTATTTATATGGGTTATGTATGTGTGTATGTTTTGGGCTACCATTCCTGCAATTGAAGGGCTAGAAGTTCCATTTGGCGGGATACTAGTTGGTTTTATTGCTGGTGGTTTTAGCATTGCAGCTACGAATGGTGGTATTGGGTTGTACCCATTGGCAGTAGCTGGTGCATTTACCTTATTTGGCGTTCCTGAAGAGCCTTCAACCGCTTTTGGAAGTGTTATGTGGGCCGCACAAACAGCCATGATTATTCTTTTTGGAGGTCTCTCTTTTTTACTGTTACCAATCTGCAATAAAGCAAAGTAATTTTCTTTTCTTTGTGTAAATATATTTATGATGGCGAAGGCTAAAACTACTTTTTTTTGTCAAAATTGTGGAACCCAGCATGCAAAATGGATGGGCCAATGCAGTGCTTGTAATGAATGGAATACCATTGTTGAGGAAGTGATTCAAAAAGAAGTAGCTAGAGAATGGAAACAATCTAAGGCTGCAAAAACAATCTCTAAACCTCTAAAAATTGAAGAAATTCAATTGAATGCAGAGGAAAGAATTCCCACAAAAAACAAAGAACTTGATACTGTTTTAGGTGGTGGTCTAGTAAAGGGTTCTGTCACATTATTAGGTGGTGAGCCAGGGATTGGAAAATCTACACTTATATTGCAAATATCATTAGCAATACCAGATAAGGTGTTGTATGTGTCTGGTGAAGAAAGTCAATCACAGATAAAAATGAGGGCAGAAAGAATTCAAAAAAACGCCTCTAATTGTCTTATTTTAACAGAAACCAATACCCAACAAATATTTAAGAATATAGAAAAAGTTCAGCCTCAAGTTTTAGTAATTGATTCTATACAAACGCTTCACACAAGCGCTATAGACGCATCTCCTGGTAGTATTTCTCAAATTAGAGAAACCACTGCAGAATTAATAAAATTTGCAAAAGAAACAGGCACCCCTGTACTATTGATTGGTCATATAAATAAAGAGGGGCAAATAGCTGGTCCTAAAATTTTAGAACACATGGTAGATGTTGTGTTACAATTTGAAGGCGATAGAAATCATACTTATCGAATTTTACGATCACAAAAAAATAGATTTGGTTCTACCGCAGAATTAGGTATTTATGAAATGCTAACAGACGGATTGAGAGAAGTTTCTAATCCTTCTGAAATTTTAATTTCAAAAAAAGATGCAGATTTAAGTGGTACAGCCATCTCCTCTACACTAGAAGGCATTAGACCTTTAATGATAGAAGTACAGGCTTTGGTTAGTACAGCTGTTTATGGAACACCTCAAAGAACTACAACTGGTTATAATTTAAAAAGACTTCACATGGTATTGGCCGTTCTTGAAAAAAGAGCTGGCTTTAAGCTTGCTGCTAAAGATGTCTTTTTAAACATTACTGGAGGTATTAGTATAGACGACCCCGCTATTGATTTAGCAGTTGTGGCTTCCATTTTATCTTCTAACCAGGATATTGCTATTTCTCCAAATGTATGCTTTGCTGCTGAAATAGGTTTGGCAGGAGAAATAAGACCTGTTTCAAAAATAGATCAACGGATATTAGAAGCTAAAAAATTAGGCTATAAAACATTTGTTGCCTCTAAATACAATAAAATTACACTTAAAGAGAGTGGCATAAAACTTATTCTTGTAGGAAAAATAGAAGAGGTATTTGCTACTTTATTTGCATAAAAAAACCAAGCAAATAAGCTTGGTTTTTTTTAAAAGATTGTTTTTAAAATAGAACTCTTTTACTTTTTATTGGCAGTTTTAATATACTTTTCAAGTGCCATTGTCATAGAAGGTGTTTCTACAGAAGGTGCTGTAATATTACATTTTAAACCAGCATCCGTGGCTGCTTTAACCGTAGAATTTCCAAAAACTGCAATTCGAGTGTTATTTTGTTTAAATTCTGGGAAATTTCTAAATAAAGAATCTATACCTGAAGGACTAAAAAAGACTAGAATGTCATAAAAAACATTTTCTAAATCAGATAAATCACTTACAACAGTTTTGTACAAAACTGCTCTTTTCCAGTTAACACCTAAGGCGTCTAATTCGTTTGGAATTAACGGTTTTAACTTATCTGATGAAGGCAATAAAAACTTCTCTTCTTTATGCTTCTTAATTAACTTACTTAATTCTGGAAACGTTCTTTTACCAACGTATATTTTTCGTTTTCTATACACTACGTATTTCTGCAAATAGAAAGCAACTGCTTCAGATTGACAAAAATACTTCATGGCATCTGGCACTTTGAAGCGCATTTCTTCTGCAATTCTAAAAAAATGATCTACTGCATTTCTGCTAGTAAGAACTATAGCAGTAAACTTTGATAAATCTATTTTTTGAGCTCTAACCTCTTTTGTAGTAACTCCTTCAACATGAATAAAGGGCCTAAAATCAATTTTGACTTTCTGTTTATCAGACAAATCAGAATATGGTGAGGTTTCTGTTTTTGGTGCTGGTTGAGAGACCAGAATTGTTTTCACTTTCATTATCTTCTTCTTTTTATTTAAAAAATCCATCTAAACAAAACGAATAGCGGTGCTAATTCGAAGGCGCAAAGGTACAAAATAAAATAAAACAACTCTTTAATAATCAGGTTTTTGTTTATCATCAAAATCATCAAGAATCTAACAAGAAAAAGAAGCCCAACACCAGTAATTAAAAGATATTTGTTCTGAAATGAGTAAAAATAAATGATATTTAAAAATAGGAGTCCTATTGAAATTGAATACAAAAAGCCTCTTTTGGAAATTAAAAATAAAGATATGCTTTGTTTTAATTCAAATAATAAAATAAACAACGACACACTTACAAACCTCACAATCATATATAGCAAAACATAGTTAAACACATGAATGTAGTCTTGTAACAAAAAAATAGTTCTGTGACTGTATATGTTTGCGCAGAAGTAACCAGTAATGGTAATCATTAAAAAAAAGAAAAAAGAAAATCCTATGTGAAAGAAAGAAAAAAAAGAAGGATTATCTTCTGCTTCTATTTCTATAAATCCCTTATTAAAAATAGAAGCGGCATAGCCTTTTAATTTTTCAGCTTCAAATAGTTTAAGAAAAAAGAGTATAGCCAACGATACTAGAAAAATTATTGTGATCCAATTATTTGACAAAATAGCTCTTTGTAACGCCTCCATTACTTAATTGTTGGATTTAAGATTATCACAAAATTAGTAATAAAAAAATGTATATTTGCCCATATTCTTTCACATTTTATGTCCGATACTTTAGTTATTATTCCAACATATAACGAAAAAGAAAACATTGAAGCCATTATAAAAACTGTTTTTGAGCAGGATAAAAAGTTTCACATATTGGTTGTTGATGATAATTCTCCAGATGGAACTGCTGCCATTGTTGATGATTTAATTTTACGTTATTCTGATCGTCTTTTTATTGAAAAAAGAGAGGGTAAAAACGGCCTAGGAACTGCATATATTCATGGTTTTAAATGGGCTATTGAAAAAAAATATGACTACATCATAGAAATGGATGCTGATTTCTCTCACAACCCAACAGACCTAGTAAGGCTTTACAATGCCTGTAAAAATGAAGGCGCAGATGTTTCTATAGGCTCTCGATATTCTCAAGGAGTAAATGTTGTGAATTGGCCCATGAAAAGAGTATTGCTTTCTTATTTTGCTTCAAAATACGTTCGTTTTATAACAAGAATCCCTGTGCACGACACTACTGCTGGTTTTGTTTGTTATAAGAGACGTGTGTTAGAAACAATTAACCTAACTACTATTCGTTTTGTAGGATATGCTTTTCAAATTGAAATGAAATTTAAAGCATGGAAGCACAACTTTAATATTAAAGAAGTGTCTGTTATATTTACCGATAGAACCGAAGGAACCTCAAAAATGAATGAGGGCATTATATACGAAGCGCTTTTTGGCGTTCTAAAAATGAGATTTAAAGGCTTACGATGAATTCTTATCTGATAAAAAATGCTACTATTGTAAATGAAGGATCTTCATTTGTTGGCGACGTTCTTATAGAGAATGGAGTAATTAAAAAAGTTGACTCCTCAATAACAACAAGTACTATGACTGTTATTGATGCTTCGGGAAAGTATCTTATTCCAGGGCTAATAGATGATCAGGTTCATTTTAGAGAACCAGGATTAACACACAAAGCAACTATTGGGTCAGAAAGTAGAGCTGCTGTTGCAGGTGGAATTACCACCTTCATAGAAATGCCAAATACTGTTCCTCAGGCAACCAATCAACAATTATTACAAGACAAATTTAATATTGCTGAAAAAACATCCTATGCCAATTATTCTTTTATGTTTGGCGGCACTAATGATAACTTAGAGGAATTGTTAAAAACAGACCCCAAAACTGTTGCAGGAATTAAATTGTTTTTGGGTTCTTCTACAGGAAATATGTTGGTGGATAATTTAGAGGTCTTGGAAAAGATTTTCTCCTCTACCAAACTAATTATTTCTGTACATTGTGAAGACGAGGAAACCATCAAAAAAAATACCGCTGATCATAAAGCACTATATGGAGAACATATCCCTATAGAATTACACCCTGTAATTAGAAGTGAAGAGGCTTGTTACTTATCCTCTTCAAGAGCCATTGCACTGGCAAAAAAAACAGGTGCTAGATTGCATGTGTTTCATTTGTCTACAGCAAAAGAAACAGCATTATTTAGAAACGACATCCCTTTAGAAGAAAAGCAAATTACTTCAGAAGTGTGTGTTCATCATTTGTGGTTTTCAGATCAAGATTATAAAGAAAAAGGAACGCATATAAAATGGAATCCTGCGGTTAAAACAGCTGCAGACAGAGAGGGATTGTGGACTGCCTTATTAGATGACCGGCTAGATATTATTGCTACAGATCACGCTCCTCACACCCTTGAAGAAAAATCTAACTCTTATTTAAAAGCACCAAGTGGTGGCCCATTGGTTCAGCATGCTTTACTGGCTTTATTGGAAAAAGTCTCAGAGAAGGTAATCTCAATAGAAAAAGTAGTAGAAAAAGCATGTCATAACCCAGCAATTATTTTTCAAATTGAAAATAGAGGTTTTATAAAAGAGGGATATTATGCTGACTTAGTTTTAATAGATCCAAAAGCACCACAAACAGTCTGTAAAGAAAACATCTTGTATAAATGTGGATGGTCTCCATTTGAAGGAACAACCTTCTCCTCTAGTGTAACCCATACGTTTGTAAATGGTGTTTTAATGTATCATGAAGGAACCTTTAATGATGATGTTAAAGGAAAACGAATTACATTTAATAGATGATGAAGAATATTTCTACTGCTTTAATTTTTGTTGTGCTATTAGTTTCTTGCAAAGGAAATACCATTTTTGAAGAACCAATAGATCTTATTCCAAAAGACTCTATGGTACTAGTATTAAAAGATTTGTATTTGGCAAGTGCTGCAAAAGGAGTAAAAAATAAAAAACAACAAAAAAGAGTTTCTTATATGCCACTAGTGTACCATAAACACAAAATTGACAGCATGCGTTTTAGTACCAGTAACTTTTATTATATCTCGAAGGTAGATGTCTACCAGCCAATGATTAATGAGGTAATGTCTTTGCTTGAAAAAGAGAAAGCTGTTTATGCCAACTTGAAAAAGAAGAAAGACTCTATTCTTACGGATTCGATTGCAAAAATGAATAAAACAAAAAAAGCTAACAAGAAAAAAATGGAAATCTCCGAAGATTTCGAAAAGAAAATAACTTCTTATAGAAAAAAATTAAACTAAATATTCTTTGCTTACTTGTTTTACAACCTCTTGTACACTTTTAAAAGTAACCTCTAATTGTTTTTTGCATTTTTCTGAAGAATAGTAGGTTTTTCTAAACAATGTTTTAGCGGTATACTTACTCATCCTAATTTTTCTTGATGTTATCTTTGATGCCAACCACTCCCAACGCCACAATAGACTTGCTTGCCAAGGCTGAACACATCTTGTTGGTTTCTTCTTTCCGAAAGCCTCAGCTATAGAAAATAGCACTTCTTTAAAACTTTTATTTTCAGATACTAAATAAATCGTTCGTTTTTGCAATTGCTTTGCATTAACTGAACCATAGCGTTAATAACATCTTTTACTCCAATAAAACCGGTTACCCCTTCAGAATAAAATTGAAATCCTTTATGAATTTGTGTGAACATTTTTCCTGAACCTGAATCCCAAAAACCACTCCCTAGAATAACTCCTGGATTTACAATAACAACATCAACCCCTTCTTGACTAGCTCGCCATACTTCTGTTTCTGCACCATATTTGGTAATGGCATATCCATTGTTCTTTTCATTCCCTCCCCAATCATTTTCTTCGTTAGCAAACTCTCTTTTTGGATCGTCTCCAATCGTTGCTATAGAACTTACAAAACACAATTTTTCTACTTTGGCATCTATCGCTAAATTGGCAATAATTGCGGTACCATGAATATTTACCTTTCTCATGGTTCTATAATCTGCAGGATCAAATGAAATGACAGCTGCACAATGGTAGACTTTTTTTACATCTTTAAAAGCTGGTATCATAGACGGCACCTCTGTAATGTCTGCTTGTACCCATTCTATGTTGGCAAATAAATCTTTAGCAATATTGGTGTAATATGAAAATACTTTTTTAGTTTTTTC
>FUWD013028345.1_pt1 | contig 12871 bp, 10 predicted proteins | sample 1063281 | NCBI WGS metagenome assembly FUWD01 (sample SAMEA79048168, study PRJEB19326) | metagenome | biome: marine
AGCCTCGATCATTTTAACTGCCTCATCCTTAGAAAGTTTTTCTATTTCTGTAGTTTTTGGAAGTTCTATTTTAATTTTTCCTTTTAAAATATTAAACCTACCCCAACGTGCTTTTTCGACACGAATACCAACATCTTCCCAATTATGAATAACTTTATCTATTTCTTTCTGTTTTTTTACTTCAATTAATTCAATAATATCATCATCTGAAAGCGTATCAAAATCGTACTTTTTACTAACGTTGATAAATATAGAATTCCATTTTATAAAAGGTCCAAAACGTCCAACTCCTTTTTGCACAGGCAAGTCTTCATAATGATAAATTGGCGCATCTGCTTTTTGTTTTGCAACAATTAATTCTTCAGCTCTTGGCAAGTCAACCTCCATTGGGTTTTCTCCTTTATCTAAAGAAACAAACATAGTTCCAAATCGAATATACGGTCCAAAACGTCCATTAGAAACGATTACTTCTTCACCTTCATAAGAACCTAAAGTTTTCGGAAGCAAGAATAACTCTAATGCTTCTTCCATGGTAATTGTACCTAAATTCTGTTCTTTATTTAGACTTGCAAATACTTTTTCTTCATCTTCTGGTGCACCAATTTGAGCGATAGGACCGAATTTACCTAAACGAACTAAAACCGTTTTTCCAGTTTCTGGATGCTTTCCTAAAATACGTTCTCCACTTTCTCTTTCTGCATTTTCTTTAACATCTTCAACTGTATCATGAAACTTTGTATAGAAACCTTTAATCATTTCTATCCAATCTTCATCTCCTTCAGAAATATTATCAAAAGAACTTTCTACTTTTGCGGTAAAACCGAAATCTAAAATATTAGAAAAATTAGCAACTAAAAAGTCGTTTACAATGTTACCAATATCTGTAGGAATTAATTTATTTTTATTTGAACCTGTTTTTTCTGTCAATGTTTGACTTTTAACAGTTCCCGCAGCTAAAATTAGCTGTTCATAAGCTCTTTCTAAACCTTCATCGTCTCCTTTTTCTACATAACCTCTTCTTTGAACTGTAGAGATTGTTGGTGCATAAGTAGAAGGTCTACCAATACCTAATTCTTCTAATTGCTTTACCAAAGATGCTTCTGTAAAACGATATGGTGGACTTGTAAATCTTTGAGTTGCGTTTATAAAGGTGTATTCTAAATTTTCACCAACTTTTAACGTTGGTAGCATTCCTGCTTGTTCTTCATCTTCATTATCAGTTCCTTCTAGATATACTTTTAAGAAACCTTCAAACTTAATCATTTCACCATTTGCAGTGAAAATTTTAGAGTTTTCAGAATTCTCGATTTTCATATTAGTTCTCTCCAATAAAGCATCACTCATTTGGGAAGCTAATGTTCTTTTCCAAATTAAATCATACAATCTATTTTGGTCATATTCTTTATCTACAGTATGCATTTTCATGTTTGTAGGACGAATTGCCTCATGGGCTTCTTGAGCACCTTTAGACTTCGTTTTAAAAACACGTTGTTTACTATATTCTTTCCCGTAATAATTTGTAATTTCTTCTTCGGCAGCGTTTCTTGCATCCACAGATAAATTTAAACTATCTGTTCTCATATAAGTAATTAAACCCGCTTCGTATAAACGTTGTGCAACTTGCATTGTTTTAGCAACAGGGAAACCTAATTTTCGAGATGCTTCTTGCTGTAAAGTTGAAGTTGTAAATGGAGCTGCTGGCGATTTCTTTGCTGGTTTCTTCGTTAAATCAGCTATTAAAAAGTTAGCATTTGAACAAGATTTTAAGAAATTCTCTGCTTCACTTTTAGATTCAAAATTCTTTGGAATCGTTGCTTTAAAAGTTTTCCCTTCTATATTAGAAAATTCTGCAACTACCTTGTAATGTGTTTCGGAAGAAAATTCTTGAATACTTCTTTCTTTTTCAACAATTAAACGAACAGCAACAGATTGTACTCTTCCTGCAGATAAACCTCCTTTAACTTTTCGCCATAAAACAGGTGATAATTCGTACCCAACAAGTCTGTCTAAGACTCTACGTGCTTGTTGTGCGTTTACCATATTATAATCTATATCTCTAGGGTTTTCAACTGCTTTTAAAATAGCATTTTTCGTTATTTCATGAAAAACAATACGTTTTGTATTTTCATCTTTTAAACCTAATTGCTCTTTTAGATGCCATGCAATTGCCTCTCCTTCTCGATCCTCATCACTTGCTAACCAAACGGTATTTGCTTTTTTCGCTAAAGCTTTTAGCTTTTTTACAACAGGTTTTTTATCATCAGAAATTATATATTTTGGACTAAAATCTCCTTCCACATCTATTCCTAATTCTTTTGATGGTAAATCTGCTATATGACCATAACTCGATTCTACTTGAAAATCTTTTCCAAGAAATTTTTCGATGGTTTTTGCTTTTGCCGGGGACTCTACAATTACTAAGTTCTTTGCCATTTATCTTTCTTTTGTCGCTAAAACGCTTTAAAAATATACTATTTTGGTATGCAAAAGTAGTCAGTTTTTTGTGAAAAAAAATTATTTCTTCAAATTTCAATAAATAATTAACAAAATTACTAGATTATTTTTTCTGCCAAAATGTCATAAAAATTCAAATTTGGTTGTACCTTTGCTCTCCTTTTAATGATAAATTGATAGATGGAACACGTAGAAAAAATCATAGACGAGAAAATACAAGGGAAAGCACTTGTAACCGAAAATAAAATACAAAATACCAAGAAATTATTCATCGAAAGCTATGGCTGTCAGATGAATATGAATGATAGTGAGATTGTAGCTGCTATTTTAGACAAAGAAGGTTACAACACCACTCAAATTCTTGAAGAAGCAGATTTAGTCTTAGTTAATACTTGCTCTATCAGAGAAAAAGCTGAAACAACGGTAAGAAAACGTTTACAAAAATACAATGCTGTAAAAAAAGTAAATCCTAAAATGAAAGTTGGTGTTTTAGGATGTATGGCAGAACGTCTGAAAGAAAAGTTTTTAGAGGAAGAAAAAATTGTTGATTTAGTTGTTGGACCAGATGCTTACAGAGATTTACCAAATTTACTAAGTGAAGTTAGTGAAGGTAGAGATGCTGTAAACGTTATTTTATCTAAAGATGAAACGTATGGAGATGTTTCTCCTGTTCGTTTAAACTCCAACGGAGTTACCGCATTTGTTTCTATTACAAGAGGTTGCGACAACATGTGTACGTTTTGTGTAGTTCCTTTTACTCGTGGACGTGAAAGAAGTCGAAATCCAAAAAGTATTTTAGAAGAAATTCAATCAATGGTTGATCAAAACTATAAAGAAATTACACTTTTAGGTCAAAATGTAGATAGTTTTTTATGGTTTGGTGGTGGATTGAAAAAAGATTTCAAGAAAGCAACTGAAATGGCGCAAGCAACTGCTGTAGATTTTGCAGAATTGTTAGATATGTGTGCAACGCAGTTTCCTAAAACACGTTTCCGTTTTTCTACATCTAATCCTCAAGACATGAGTTTAGATGTAATTCATGTTATGGCAAAACATATAAATATTTGTAAATACCTTCATTTACCTGTTCAGAGTGGAAGTAATGCCATGTTAAAAGCCATGAACAGACAACATACTCGTGAAGAATACATGGAATTGATAGATAATATCTACAAAATAGTTCCAGAAATGTCTTTATCACAAGATATGATTGTTGGTTTTTGTGGTGAAACAGAAGAAGATCATAAAGATACTTTAGCGTTGATGGAATATGTAAAGTATGATTTCGGTTTTATGTTTACCTATTCTGAAAGACCAGGAACTTTGGCAGGAAAAAGGATGGAAGATGATGTGCCGCATGCAGTAAAAAAACGCAGATTGCAAGAAGTAATCAATTTACAGCAAGAACATGCTCTATACAGAACTCAACAACATTTAGGAAAAACGGAAGAAGTTTTAATTGAAGGAACTTCTAAGAAAAACCCAAATGAATGGAAGGGTAGAAATACACAAAATACCGTAATCGTTTTTGCAAAAGAACATTATAAATTAGGTGATTTCGTGAACGTAAAAGTAGAAGACTGTACTTCAGCTACCTTAAAAGGAAAAGCCGTTGGATATTCTGACAATAATTAAAAACCAGTCACAAAGCAGCAAAGTTACAAAGTGCATTTAAGCATTTACTTTGAAACTTTATGGCTTTGAAACTTTGCAACTGAAAAAAATGGAAAACCCGCAGGTATTAAAACAACGTTTTGGAATTATCGGAAATGACATCCACCTTAACAGAGCATTAGAAAAAGCAGTAAGAGTTGCTCCTACTGATATTTCTGTTTTGGTTACTGGTGAAAGTGGTGTTGGTAAAGAGAATATTCCGAAAATTGTACATTCTTTATCACACAGAAAACACGCAAAATATATTGCTGTAAACTGTGGTGCAATTCCTGAAGGAACGATTGATAGTGAATTATTCGGACACGAAAAAGGTTCTTTTACAGGCGCTACACAAGACAGAAAAGGATATTTTGAAGTTGCTGATGGAGGAACTATCTTTTTAGATGAAGTAGGTGAACTTCCTTTAACAACTCAAGTACGCTTGTTACGTGTTTTAGAAAATGGCGAATTTATAAAAGTAGGTTCCTCAAAAGTGCTAAAAACCAATGTTAGAATTGTAGCTGCAACCAATGTAAACATGCAATCTGCTATTCAAAATGAAAAATTTAGAGAAGATTTATATTACAGATTAAGTACTGTAGAGATTCATTTACCTGCGTTAAGAGATCGTAGTGAAGATATTCATTTACTCTTTAGAAAATTTGCTTCAGATTTTGCTCAAAAATACAGAATGCCTTCTATTCGATTAGATGAAAATGCTGTGAGTATTTTGCTAAATTATCGTTTTCCTGGAAATATCCGTCAGTTAAAAAATTTAGCAGAACAAATTTCAGTTATTGAAGAAGAAAGAATTGTTACTGCATCTAAACTTCGACAATACTTACCAAATAATAATGGCAATTTACCAGCTATTATTGGCGGTAAAAAAGAAAATGATTTTTCTACAGAGCGTGATATTATGTATAAAATCTTATTTGATATGCGTAATGACATCAACGATTTAAAAAAACTGACATTAGACTTAATAAAGAATGGTAATGCAGAAGAAGTGCAAGAAGAACACCATCAATTAATAGAAAAGATGTATGAGAACAAAGACAGACAAGACAGCAATGTTGAAGTTTTAAATATTCCTCAAAATTCTTCCGAAGAAAAAGATTATGATTTTATTGAGACGATTGAAGAAGACGAATCTTTATCTTTACAAGACAAAGAGATTGAAATGATTAAAAAATCCTTAGAAAAAAATAGCAATAAACGTAAATTAGCAGCTAAAGAATTGGGGATTTCTGAAAGAACTTTGTACAGAAAAATTAAACAATACGATTTATAGAAAATAGTGTATGTTCAAGTGGCTACAATCTTAAATTCATGAAAAAAATATTCTACATAACACTATTTTATATAAGCTCATTGCTACTTATTAGCTGTGGAGCTTACTCTTTTACCGGAGGAAATACAGGAGACTCAAAAACGATTCAAATCGATTTTTTCCCAAATCAAGCACCTTTAGTAGAACCTGTTTTAACACAGCGTTTCACCAACGACTTACAAGATTTATTTACGCGTCAAACAAATTTAACTCTTACGAGTTCAAACGGTGACTTACAATTTAATGGAGAAATCACAGGCTACAGAGTTACACCTATGAGTGGAACAGCTGCTCAGACTGCAGCTCAAAATCGATTAACAGTTACTATAAATGTTCGTTTTGTAAATAAATTAAAAGAAGAAGACGATTTTGAGAAATCATTTTCTTTTTATTCAGATTTTGGAGCAAACTCTCAACTTACAGGTAGTATTTTAGAAAATGCTTTAGACGAAATTATTGAACGTATAACACAAGATGTTTTTAATGCCTCAGTTGCAAAATGGTAAATTCAAAATTTAGCGATAAAATAGACGAAAAAAAATCTATTGAGCACTTAAAAACTGCTGATTTAAAAGCTATTATTGATGAATCCCCTTACTTTCAAGCAGCAAGAGCTTTGTATTTAAAGGGATTAAAAAATCAGGATAGTTTTAAATATAACAACGAATTAAAAACAACTGCAGCTTACACAACAGATAGAACTGTATTGTTCGATTTTATAACTTCAAAAAAATTTAATATTCAAAAAGAAGATAATCGTCAACAACCAACAGAAATTACAGTTACTAAAATCATCACAGAAGAAGAAATAATAGCAGAAAGCATTCTAAAACCGATTGCAAAAGCTAAAGAGAAGTTAGAAATTGGCAAACCGATCTCTTTTACCAGTTCAGAAAATCATTCATTTAATCAATGGCTGCAATTATCAGCTAGAAATCCAATTGTTAGAAAAGAAAATTCAAAAAAAGAGCCCCTAAAAAAAGTTGATATCATTGAGAAGTTTATTAAAAGTAACCCAAAAATAGCACCTATCCCCAAAGATAAAAGTATTTCTATTTCTGTTTCTAAAAACAAACAAGATTCATCCTTAATGACAGAAACTTTAGCTAAAGTTTATTTAGAACAAAAAAAGTATGAAAACGCAATACAAGCTTATAGAATTTTAAGTTTGAAATATCCAGAAAAAAGTGGTTTCTTTGCAGACCAAATTAAAAGAATACAAATTTTACAAAAAAATAAACCATGAATTATACAGCCTTTTTAATTCTAATTTTAGTTGTAGCTATTGCTTTAATATTAATAGTGATGGTACAAAACCCTAAAGGTGGAGGATTATCTTCTTCTTTTGGAGGTGGTGGAGCACAATCTTTAGGAGGAGTGCAAAGCACTAACAATTTTTTAGACAGAACAACTTGGACGTTAGCTATTGCAATGTTTGCTTTGATTTTATTAGCAAATTTCGCCATTCCAAGAGAAAGTGATAATAATGTTAATTTAGATAATACTTTAAATGGAATTGAAACAACTACTCCAGTAGAAAACACAACTCCTACTACAAATGATAGTATTAAGTAATCTTATTAGACAATATTAAAAAAATGCCAACGAAAATGACACGTTGGCATTTTTTTGTGCTTAATTTTTAGGAATAAAATCAATCAAGGAAAAATTGTCAGTTATAATTTATTGGCATAATTTCTGAGCATTAATAAAATATTAAAAAATAATTTAATTAATCAAAATTTATAAAAAAATGGGATTAAACATTAAACCTTTAGCAGACAGAGTTCTTGTAGAGCCTGCACCTGCAGAAACAAAAACTGCATCTGGATTAATTATACCAGACAATGCGAAAGAGAAACCTCAAAAAGGTACTGTTGTTGCAATAGGAAATGGTAAAATCGATGAGCCTTTAACTGTAAAAGTTGGCGATACTGTTTTATATGGTAAATATGGTGGGACTGATTTAAAATTAGAGGGTGTAGATTATTTAATGATGCGTGAATCTGATATTTTAGCAATTATTTAGATAGCTTTAGGCAATAAATCCTAACACGAATAAATTAACAATAAAACTAAGCCAATAGCGAACAGCTAAAAGCAAAAGTTAAAAGCAAAATAAAAATGGCAAAAGATATAAAATTTGATATTGAAGCAAGAGACGGACTAAAACGTGGAGTTGATGCATTGGCAAATGCTGTAAAAGTAACATTAGGCCCAAAAGGAAGAAACGTAATTATTTCTAAATCTTTTGGAGCACCAACAGTAACTAAAGATGGTGTTTCTGTAGCAAAAGAAATAGAATTAGAAAACGAGCTTGAAAATATGGGAGCTCAAATGGTAAAAGAAGTAGCCTCTAAAACAAATGATTTAGCTGGTGATGGAACTACAACAGCAACCGTTCTTGCACAAGCAATTGTAAAAGAAGGTTTAAAGAATGTTGCTGCAGGTGCAAATCCAATGGATTTGAAACGTGGAATAGACAAAGCTGTTTTAGCAATTGTTGCTGATTTAGAAAAGCAAGCTAAAAAAGTAGGAAATTCTTCAGAAAAAATAAGACAAGTTGCTGCAATTTCTGCAAATAATGATAATACCATTGGCGAATTAATCGCTACTGCTTTTAGTAAAGTTGGTAAAGAAGGTGTTATTACGGTTGAAGAAGCTAAAGGAATGGAAACGTATGTTGATGTTGTTGAAGGTATGCAATTTGATAGAGGATATTTATCTCCGTATTTTGTAACTGATGCAGATAAAATGATTGCTGATTTAGAAAATCCATATATTTTATTATTTGATAAAAAGATTTCTAACTTACAGGAAATTCTTCCAATTTTAGAACCTGTTTCACAATCTGGAAGACCTTTATTAATTATTGCTGAAGATGTTGATGGACAAGCATTAGCAACCTTAGTTGTAAATAAATTACGTGGCGGTTTAAAAATTGCTGCTGTAAAAGCTCCTGGTTTTGGAGACAGAAGAAAAGCAATGTTAGAAGACATCGCTATTTTAACTGGAGGTACTGTAATCTCTGAAGAAAGAGGTTTTTCTTTAGAAAACGCAACTTTAGACTTATTAGGAACTGCAGAAACAATAACTGTTGACAAAGACAATACAACAATTGTGAATGGCGCAGGAAATGCTGATGCGATTAAAGTGAGAGTGAGCCAAATTAAAGCTCAAATAGAAACTACAACTTCTGATTATGACAAAGAAAAACTACAAGAACGTTTAGCTAAGTTAGCTGGTGGAGTTGCTGTTTTATATGTTGGCGCTGCTTCTGAAGTAGAAATGAAAGAAAAGAAAGACAGAGTTGATGATGCTTTAAACGCAACAAGAGCTGCAGTTGAAGAAGGTATTGTTGCTGGTGGTGGTGTTGCTTTAGTACGTGCTAAAAAATCATTAGAAAAGATTACTACTGAAAACTTAGACGAAACTACAGGTGTACAGATTATTAATAAAGCTATTGAAGCGCCATTAAGAATCATTGTTGAGAATGCTGGTGGTGAAGGCTCGGTAGTGTTAAATAAAGTTCTAGAAGGTAAAAAGGACTTTGGTTACGATGCTAAAAACGATGTTTATGTAGACATGTTAGAAGCTGGAATTATAGATCCTAAAAAAGTAACTAGAGTTGCATTAGAAAATGCTGCTTCTGTTGCTGGTATGATATTAACTACTGAGTGTGCTTTAATTGATATTAAAGAAGATGCTGCAGGTGGAATGCCTCCAATGGGTGGTGGTGGAATGCCAGGAATGATGTAAAGGCGAATCGCCACAGATAAAGCATTACACTCTTGTGTGAAATATATTGATAAAAATCCGTTGGAAATTAACTCCAACGGATTTTTTATTGGTACTCTGTTTTAAAATTATCATAAAAGTAAGTTGCTCTTACATACGTTTTATCGCCAATATCATTTAATCGATAACTTTTTCTACTTTGATTAAAAATAAAGTCAGTTGTTGTGTCGAATGTGCTGTTTTCAACCAAACTAGTATGATCTTTAAGAATCACTTTATTTGCGACCATTTTAAAGGTTTTTACATCAAAATAATAAAACCATTTATCAGACGCTGCTGTATCATTTGTATACCCAACTTTAATTTCATGTACTTCTTTGTTTTCTAAATTGGTAATACCTAAATACGTTAATTTTGTGCTTTCATTTACAAAATTAAAAGGCTGACTAATTACATAAAGCGCTGCATTAAAACTGTTTTTAGCTTTTTGTAAATCCGCTGAATTTGTAATCAAAGAATCATTTACAAATTTTGTAACCTCCCCTTTTTCATAAATAATCAAACTCTTTTTATCATTTGCCTTCCAAGTAATTTTACTTTTTAACTCAGGATAAAATGTAAATTCTTGACGCTTTTTTATGTCAGACTCTATGGTTCCGTCTTCTAAAAATAAGGTAACACTTTTATCAAAACTTAGGGTCTTTAAAGAATTCCATGTTTTAATACCACCATGTTTTTCTATTGAATTATTTACAATAACTTCAGCAGAAAGTTGTTTTTTATTACAGTTAACAAAAGTAAAAACAGTAAAAAGACAAACAATTAGTTTTTTAAGACTTAGATTCTTCAATTATTTTGTTTTCTTTTTCTGCTTTTTCAAACCACCTTCATGATCTAAAATAATTTCTTCGTCTCTGTATTTGCAGCAAGGATGTACGGTATTGTATGCTTCTGTTGTTGCTTCAATTTTTTGAGCATCAAAACCAACAACATCATGACCAACCTTTAAAATATTACTTTGAATCGCTGCAACATCTGTTTTGCGTTCATCCATAATTAAATTTAGTTGATGTGTTTTTACACTCCAAATTGCATATTTTACACCTTTAGATTTTAAAGCTGCCGTTTCAATTCTCTTTTTACACATTCCACAAATACCGTCTACTTCAAAAGAAACTTTGGCATTCTTTTTCTTTTTAACTTCCTGTGATTGGATCGAAAACCCAATCATTAATAAACTGAATATAAATATTATTTTTTTCATCTTTTAATTTTTTAATTGTTGTTAGTTCGAGTGTTATTATTTTATCTTATACCTTAAACCAGCATATACAGCTCTTCCAAAAATTGGCGAATATATAATTGTACTATCAAAATTTACACCAAAAGGATCATCACTTGCTAAAATAGGATTTTTCTGTCGAACATTTGTTAAATTCTCTGCGCCTATATACAACTCAAATTTACTAGAAAATACTTTCGTTATTTGAGAATTTAAAAGTTGATATGGGTCAGAATATTCTGGTAATTGATATTGAACAGGGTTTGATGCAGTACTTGGTAATCGTTGTTTCCCTATATTATTAAAAGTAACATCAAATTTCCATTGCCTATTATTCTCTTGTAATTCTGTTTCGTAAGAAAGGTTTGCAAAAAATCTATTTTCGGGTTGAATTGGTTTTTGCAAATTGCCCTTTTTAAAATCAGTTGTAATATCAAAATATTTATACGCTGTTCTTAAATTTAAGTTTTTTGTCAAACTATAATTTACTTCCACTTGAAAGCTATTTGCAATACTTTTTCCATCCAAATCATAAAAAGAAATTTCTTGTGGATTTTCCCAATCTACAATTACTTGATTTTGGAAATTTGTTTGATAAAAGTCGAAAGTAATGTCCCCTTTCTTCTCGAAGAAATTAAATTTCTGTAGATAAGAAACTCCATAATTCCATGCAATTTCAGGATTCAATCCGTAGATATTTCCACCAACATTATCTATATTAATTTGTCTTGAACTTGCAAATAATTGTTGATTTTCCGCAAAAATGTTAGCACTTCTTTTTCCTCTTCCAACAGAAGCTCTAAACACACCTTTTTCCCATGGAGCGTATCTAAGATGCAATCTCGGAGTTACAAAAGTACCTAATAAATTATGCGTATCAACACGCAATCCAGCTGTTAAACTGAAATTATCTAAATTATCAAAGGCATACTCGAAAAAAGCACCAAAAGCATTTTCTTTTCTACTAAAATCTAAGGTGTTCACCAGCTCTTCAAACTTATCATATGTAAAATTAATTCCTGTTTTAAATTTGTTTCTTGTATCTCCAATAATAGAGTTAAAAATAATGTTAGAATATACACTTTGATGCCGAATATCATACACATTTAAACCAAAATAAGAATCTTGTTCATGGTTGCTATAGGCCATTTGAAAACCAATACTTTGAAATGGTAATGCTGGAAAAACATACCCTAACTTCCCTGAGGTTTCAAAACGTTTTGTATCAATTTCACTTCCCCATGCGTTTGTTGTACCTTTATCTAAAGATGGATTAAAATTAATTTCTCCTGTTTGTTTTTCATCATTTAAAAAACGAATATTTATAAAACTTACCCAACCTTTTTCTGCATCGGTAAATTGCCATCTATTCATTACATTGATCTGATTTGCTAAAGGTGCATCTAAAAAGTTATCATTATTTCTGTCAAACTTCTCACCTCTATAATTACCATGAACATACAAACCAGTTTGCCATTTATCTGAAACTCTTTCATTAAAATGGGTGTTTAATTCGAATCTTCCATTTAAAGAGCTATATGCATTTAAAAAGAACTTATTATCAGAAAATGGTTTTACTAATTCAGCGTTTATTTGTCCCGAAATACTTTCAAAACCATTAACAACAGAACCTGCTCCTTTTGTAATCTGAATACTTTCTACCCAAGTTCCGGGTGTAAATGTGAGCCCAAAAACTTGACTCGCTCCTCTTACTGATGGAATATTTTCTTGAGATATCAACAAATACGGACTGGTTAAACCTAGCATTTGTATTTGTTTTGTACCTGTTAAAGCGTCAGAAAAACTAACGTCAATTGAAGGATTTGTCTCGAAACTTTCTGCTAAATTACAGCAAGCAGCTTTTAGTAATTCATCTGAATTTACAGTAAAAACATTCGTCGTTGCAAAAAATGCTTTTTGAGTTGCTTTTCTTTTACTTCTAATAGTTACTTCATCCAAACCACTTTCTGGAGTAAGAAAATGATGAATTGGTTTTAAACTTTTAATTGTTAACGTATCAGTTCTAAATCCTAAATAATTAATTACTAACTTTTTATATTCAACTTTATAAGGAATTGTAAACCAGCCTTTTTTATTGGTAACTGAACTAATATTTGTGCCAAGCCAATGCACAGTTGCTCCTTCTACCCCTAAATTATCTTTAGGATTACTTTTATCCATCAGCATTCCATTAAAGGTTGTTTGAGAAAAAAGTATAAATGGAAGAAAAAGGAGAAGACTATTTATTAATATTTTATTCATTTTGGATTTTATTTTAATTTAATTTATAACATGACTATTTATCATCTAAAAATATGATACTTATGTAATAAAAAATTAAATTAAAAAAACCTGATACAAGACCTGAAAGTTCTGCCTAAAGTCAGGAGGGTAAAAATGAGCGTAAGAAA
>FUWD013173154.1_pt1 | contig 12866 bp, 13 predicted proteins | sample 1063281 | NCBI WGS metagenome assembly FUWD01 (sample SAMEA79048168, study PRJEB19326) | metagenome | biome: marine
AGTTGCTCCTCTTCGCGAAGCAGAGCCAGGACAAGAAAATGATACGGGAACTTGCGGAACAGGTCCGGCCGTATGTGGAGCGGACGATTTTGAAACATGACGTCCACGCGATCGGTTACATACCGCCCACAGTGAAACGAACGGTACAACTCATGGATGGGTTGCGGAAAACGGTTCGGAGTCCGCTGCCGGAAATCCGTTTGGAGAAAATCGTGGGAACGGTGCGCGTGCCGCAGAAAACACTGTCTTCGCTGGAAGATCGCATACAGAACGCCCGAGCGTGTATATTCGTGTCCGATCGACGGGCATTCGATACGGTGCTCCTGATCGACGACGCGGTCGGGTCCGGGGCGACCTTCAACGAGACGGCATGGAAGTTGAAAGAACAGGGCGTCGCGAAACAGGTGATCTGTCTCTCGATCGTCGGGAGTCTGAAGGGATTCGATGTCATCAGTGAGGTATAATTCAGTCTTAGCAACGATATGAAATACAAGAAACTCACCCTGGAGAACGGCCTGCGCGTGATACTGGCGCCGATGACGGAGACAGGGACGGCGACGGTCTTGGTCATGACGGGCGTCGGTTCACGGTTCGAATCGCGCAGGGAGAACGGAATCGCGCACTTCCTTGAGCACATGATGTTCAAGGGGACGCAGAAGCGTCCAACGGCGTTCGACATCTCGCGCGAGCTTGATTCGATCGGCGCGGAATATAACGCGTTCACGAGCAAGGAATGGACCGGTTACTACGCCAAGGTAGAGGCACATCATTGGGAGACGGCACTCGACGTGGTTTCCGACATGTTCCTGAACGCGAAGATAGACCAAGAAGAGATCGAACGGGAACGGGGGACGATCATACAGGAGATCAACATGTACGAGGATATGCCGGCGCGGAAAGTGGTGGATGTCTGGGAGGAACACCTGTATGGCGATACGCCGCTCGGATGGGATATCGCCGGGCCCAAAGAGAACATTCGCGCGTTCAAACGGAAGGATTTCGTGAAATACATGGAGCGCGGATACGTCGGTGGCAACGTCGTCATCGGTGTCGCGGGGAATATCGATCCGAAGAAGGTGATGGCCGAAGTGAAAGCGCGGTTCGGCGTCGTGAAACAAGGCGTGCGACCGGAATATAAGAAGGCATCGGACCGACAGTCGGAACCGGCGGTTTTCATCCATAAAAAGAAGACTGACCAGACGCATTTCCTTCTCGGAGTCCGCGCGTACGACATGTATCATCCGGACCGTTTCGCGCTCGGCGTACTCTCGGTGATTCTCGGCGGCGGCATGTCGAGTCGGCTCTTCATCGAGGTGCGGGAGCGACGAGGTCTCGCGTACCGCGTACGTACCGAAGGCGAGTCGTTTCATGACGCCGGATATCTCGCGACACAGTGTGGCGTCGAACACGAGAATCTTGAGAAGGCGATCGTGGTCATCCTCGACGAGTATCGGAAAATCGCGACCGAAAAGGTCGGCAAGGACGAGCTTCGCAAGGCCAAGGAATATATCAAGGGTGGACTCGCGATGGGACTCGAGGGATCCGACGAAGTCGTGGAGTATCTCGTTTCGCAGGAAGTCCTCAAGAGTGAGATCGTACTGCCGAAGGACAAGGTCCGTGCTATCGAGCGCGTGACGGCTGACGACGTGCTCCGTGTCGCGCAAGACATCTTCCGGAACGACCGGCTGAACCTCGCGGTCGTCGGCCCGCATGATGCGAAGAAGAAGGCGAAGCTGGAAAAGATGCTCACGCTGGAGAAATAGGCAGTCCTGCTCCCCTTTGGGAGGGGAGCTCCTGAGTCTTCGAAGGTGAGGGGTGCACGAGGGACCTCAGGTGTTTGAAAGAATATGAAGCGCATTTTCAATTCCAAAAGCAAAGAATCGCAAAGAAAGGCATTGCGGAAATGCTCCACTCCCCAGGAAGTGATTCTCTGGTCTCGAATCAGGCTGAATGCCCTCGGATGCAGATTTCGAAGGCAACATTCGATTGGTCCGTATGTCGTTGATTTCTATTGTCCAAAGAAGAAATTGGTCGTTGAGATTGACGGGTGGCAGCATGCTGAACGAGTGGAATATGATACGAAGCGAACGGCTTTTCTTGAATCTTTAAGACTTTCGGTGTTACGCTTCTGGAATGATGAGCTAAATGGGAACCTGGAGGGTGTGATTCTGAATATATCGGAAAATCTGAAGTAACTGGCACGCTCTCACCCCTCAGTCACGAAGACGTGACAGCTCCCCTCAGACAGGGGAGCAGGAATACTTTTTTGATACTGATTGAATGTGTATGGGAACCCTCTATGTCCTCACGGTGCATTCCAAGCGATACCAGAACAACCTGTTTTATGACGAGGTACGACGGGGTATCAACATCGAAGCGAATATCCGGGGACTGAGCGTGGAGTTCCTGTTCGGTTTTGACCATGAACCGGACCATTTTTCTGACGCCGAGGGATTCATTTTCGCTCCGGACGGATCGGAGCGGTGTGCGAGCTTGTTGCGTGAGGTGAAACGGAGATATGCCGTTCCGATGGTCCAGATCGACAATCAGGTCTATGACGATACGCTGAGACCGCCGTCGGACGCTTTTTTGGGAACGGATAATTTTCATGGCGGCAAGACGATCGCCGAATATCTTGAAAGCTTCCTGCCGAAGGGGAGTCCGGTCGTGGTGCTTTCCGGGAGCGAACATTTCCCGTTTCTTTCCTACAATGACCGCCTGAAAGGAATGAAGTCGACGGGATATTTCGACATACGGGCCGTCCTCAACAGTGAATTCGATCTTTCCCGGGCCCATGACGTGTTCGAGGAATACATCGCGTCCGGAAACGCCGTTCCGAAAGCAGTGATGGCCTTCAATGACGATTCGGCCATAGCGGCCCGTAAGGTCCTGAACGCGCACGGTCTCGGCGGCAAGGTGCTTGTGACCGGCTTTGATGGTTCGGCGGCGGGCCGTGTCGCGCTTTCACGCGGTGACATCATCTGTTCCTATGACCAAGATCCCGAGCGGCTCGGTACGGAGGCGGTGCGGGCGTATGTCGGCATGCAAAGCGGCGACGTCCCGGTCGAGCTGGTGCGGCTGATTCGTGGTCCGCTCCTGACGGCAGGGAATATCGGCTGTACGTTCCATGCAGGCGTGACGGATTTTTTGGATCGCACCCTGACCCCGTTCAGCTTCAGGAAACGGCGATATGAGATTCTGGAGTCGGGAAGCCGTCCGAAGCCGCTTCGGGATTTCCGTAACGAGCTCATATGTCCGGTTCTTTTCGGTCCTATCGAGGGGATTGGAAAATGGCTTCGCGAAATCGACGCGGACAGGTTCATTCTCGTCTCCGATAACAACGACTTTCTTCGGGCGGAGCGGAAGCAATTGGTTTCCGTATTGAAGGCGGAGGGATTGTCGGTCGACGAAATCGGCTTTCCCGGGGGCGAGCGGTGCAAGAACCCGGAGACGCTTATCGGTCTCGCGAACGGGATTTTGGAAAAAAAGATCACCAAGAAATCCTGTCTCGTACTGGTAGGTGGCGGAATCACCGGGAATGTCGGTGGATTCGTTGCATCCATCCTGTATCGCGGTGTCCGGTTCGTTCATATCCCGACCACGGTGATGCATATGGTGGATTCATCCACAGGAGGGAAGCAGGCGGTCGATACGGCATTCGGGAAAAACAGCCTCGGGAACTTTTTCGAGCCGGAATTCATATTCATCGATGAACGGTATCTGTCGACGTTGCCCAATCGCGAGATCCGGAGCGGGCTCGCGGAATGTGTGAAACATGCGTTATGTCAGGATCCGGAATATTGCGCGACGATGGAAAGTGGAGCGGACACGTTATTTCGGGGTCGTGACTACCAGCTGTGGCGGGAAATAGTGCAGCGGACGATCCGACTCAAGACGCTGCTTATGGAGGCCGATTCGTACGAAATCAACGAGGGGATGGCGATGGTATATGGACATACGCTCGGAAACGCCGTAGAATCGACATCCGGCTATTCGATGACGCACGGGGAGGCGATTTCAATCGGCATGGTGGCCGCGGCGGAGATATCCGAGCGACTCGGGATAGGGCAGCCAGGTCTTCGGGCGGCCCATGAGCGGATTCTTTCATCCCTGGGGCTTCCGGTGCGTATTCCTCGCGGACTGTCGGAGGACCGCATCATGGAGTTCCTGTTGTTCGATAAGAAATATACGTCGGATCCGCTCGCGTTCGTCCTACTTCGCAAAGTCGGTATGCTGTATATGAAAGACGGCCGTGTTCCGCAGGCGGTTCCGGCAGATCTGATCAGACAGGTGATACGTCATTTATACGATTAGTATTTTCTGTATGGGAACCTTGTACCTCGTCGCGACACCGATAGGAAATATGGAAGACATCACGCTCCGGGCGCTTCGTACGCTCACGGAGTGCGATGCGGTGCTTGCGGAGGATACGCGCGTGACCCGACGACTGCTCGACCGACACGGCATCGAACGACCGGCGGTGTCATGCCATGAACATACCGACGCGGCAAAGCTGGATTCGCTCGTCGCCCGTCTGAAGGCAGGCGAGTCGTTCGCGTATGTGACCGACGCCGGTACCCCGGGACTTTCCGATCCCGGAAACCGACTCGTCTCGTTCGCGCTCGAAGCCGGCATTCCGGTCGTCCCGGTGCCGGGGCCATCGGCCCTCGGTGCCATCGTATCGGTCGCGGGGATCGACATGCGCGAATTCGTCTTCAAGGGTTTCCCGCCGCACAAGAAGGGACGTGAGACTTTTTTCCGTTTCGTCGCCGGGTCGGATATGCCGGTCATCTATTACGAGTCGCCGCACCGGGTGGTGAAGAATCTCGAACTGCTCTCGTCGTTCGCACCTGAGAAAAGAATCATTCTTGGACGCGAGCTCACGAAAATGTTTGAGGAAACGGTGCGCGGCACGGTAACCGAAGTGAAGGAACGATTCGAATCCGATCCGTCCAAGGTGAAAGGGGAATTTGTCATCGTGGCGTATACTTAAGGTGTCATTCCCGCGCAGGCGGGAATCCTCGTATCCGATAGTAGAAATCCAAGATTCCCGCCTGCGCGGGAATGACATGGTGGCGGAGGTTGGCGTTGTCGCATACAATGTGAGTACTAAGCAATCACTATGACCAAACCTTTTTTCATAACCACCGCGATCGACTACGTGAACGGTGAGCCGCATGTGGGACATGCCGCCGAGAAAGTGCTGACCGACACGGTCGCGCGGTATCATCGCGATATCATCCGCGAGGATACGTTCTTCCTGACGGGCACCGACGAGAACAGTCTGAAGAACGTACAGGGTGCGGAGAAGGCGGGCCGACCTGTCGACGAATACGTGAAGGAGAACGCCGAGGCGTTCCGCTCTCTCGGTGATTCGCTTGGTCTTTCGTTCGATCGGTTCATCCGGACGACGGAGGATGTTCATTTCGCGGGCGCCAAGAAATTCTGGAGTGCCATGGACCCGGCCGACCTCTACAAGAAGAGCTATCATGGTTTGTACTGCGTGGGCTGTGAGGAGTTCAAGATGGAGAAGGACCTTGTCGACGGGAAGTGCCCGGAGCATCTGACCGTGCCGGAAATCGTTGAGGAGGAGAACTGGTTTTTCCGACTTTCCGCGTACGGAGACCGACTCAAGGAATTGATCGTTTCGGGAAAGCTTTCGGTTGTGCCGGAATTCCGAAAGAACGAGGTACTGTCCTTCATCGACATGGGACTCGAGGATTTCTCGGTTTCGCGTTCCGTTGCCCGGGCCAAGGGGTGGGGCGTGCCGGTACCCGGGGACGAAGAGCAGATCATGTATGTCTGGGTGGACGCGCTTTCGAACTACATCACCGCACTCGACTATGCGGGCGACGGGGAGGACTATCGGAAATTCTGGGCTGGTGACGGGAACCGGGTGCACGTCATCGGGAAGGGCATACTCCGGTTCCATGCCATTTACTGGCCGGCTATGTTACTTTCGGCGAAACTTCCGCTTCCGACAACAGTTTACGCGCACGAATACCTGACCATCGATGGGCAGAAAATGTCCAAGTCGCTCGGAAACGTCATTTATCCAGGAGAACTCGTGGAGCGGTTCGGGAAAGACGGGGCGCGGTATCTGCTACTTTCCTCGATACCGTATTCCAAGGACGGCGATCTTTCCTGGGCGAAGATGACTGAGAAATTCAACGCGGATCTGGCGAACGGGCTCGGAAACCTGGTTTCACGTGTGATGAGGCTTTCGGAAGGAATTGATGCGGATGCAAAACATGTCGCTGACGTTCTCGCATATCCCGATGACGTCGCGAAACTTCTCGAAAACTACCGGTTCGCCGAGGCGCTCGAGAAGATCTGGGAGACGGTCCGCGACGCGAACCGTTATATCGAGGAGGAGAAGCCGTGGGAACTTGCCAAGACCGACCGCGAGAAATTCACGGGTGTCATGAACATTTTACTTGACCGACTCGCACTCGTGTCCGTAGCGCTGACGCCGTTCCTGCCTGATACCGCCGAAAAGATCCGGCTGTCCCTTGAATCCGGAAAGACGGAGATACTGTTTCAGAGGGTGAAATAGCGGGGAACGGAGAACTTACAACTTACAACTTACAACTGACAACGGGGAGCGGGGAATTGGGAACGGAAGTGAGGAGTGAGGAGCGTGGGGTGAGAAGTGAGATGGAAACGGCGACGGGGAACTAACTACTTAAAACGGGGAGTAGGGAACAGAAAACAGAGATTTGTGGTGGCACATAAATTGAGAAGTTGAAAGATTATGGGTGAATTCCCACGGAATATCAGACCGCAAGATATGGGGAAGGCGACGTCAGAAGTTTTTGCGGGAAAGACGGAATCAGAGACCACTCGAAAGATGTATTTTGAAACGCCTGCATTTTTTGCGGAGCAAGTCAGGAGTCTCTTGAATACCGATGAGTCATATGTGCTTGCGGATGTCGGCGCTGCTTCCGGTGAGATGATGACTAATCTTAGGAAATTGCTTCCGGAATATTCGCTCAAGGTTATTGCGGTCGATATCGATGCAGGCTCTTTGGACAAGAATGTCGCCGATGAAAAAATGGTAGCGAATGCGGATGAACTCCCATTCGAATCAGTGGATGTAATCGTGATGAGATATGTATTACAATGGAACAATTCAGACCGACAAAAAAGATCCTAAATGAACTGGCTCGATCGATTCGAAAGTTTGCGCTAGTAGAACATATCGGAGCGGATAGTAACGATTCGGATGAATGGAGAAGACACATCGATAATCTGTTCAGCGGTAAGGATGTGCCACAGTTGAAGCGTGAAGACTACTTTCTTTCATCAAGCGCGGAAATTGAAAAATGGATGAGTGAAAAAGGGATTCGGTTTGAACGCTTGAGGGAGCGACGGATAGATGATGCGGCGAACGCGTTCATTGAGCGATGGAAACTTGACGAAAGAGATGCTGTGGAAACAAAGAGGATATTAGGAGAGAAAAATTATCTTCATCAGACGGACTGGATAATTTTTCCGAAGGAAGGGGACTGAACAAAATTGCTTATGACAAAATCATTTATTATTCCGGAAGGCTCCAGTAAATCTGGACGCGCGTTTTCTCCGGCAATCAGATTCGACATCGGTGATGCGGAGATGATATTCGTTTCAGGTTTGTTGCCGAAGGACGAACAAAAGAACGTAGTCGGTGAGGGCGATATCGAAGTCCAGACGCGCTATGTGTTCGAAAAGATGATCACGATCCTTCGGGCAGCCGGCGCGGAGCTCGGCGACCTGGTCAAGGTCGATATCTATCTGGTCGATATGAAAAGGGATTTCGAGAAGGTATCGGCTATCCGGAACGAGTATCTGATGGAGTCAAAACCTGCCGCGACGACGGTGGGCATTACGAGTACCATGACCGACGGTTGCGATATCGAGATTGATGCGATTGCGATGCGAAAGAAATAATTGAGTACTCTCACCCCTCACTTCGGCGCAGTCGTTCGCGAACGACGTGCCAAGCAAAACCACGGGAGCTCCAATTCCCAAAGGGACCCCGTTGGGGCTGGCAGAAGAGCAGGAAGAAATCTCACTCCTCACTCCTCACTCCTGTCTTCAAGGCCTATGCTTTTCGACACCCACGCTCATGTGAACTTCAACGCCTTCCGCGAGGACGCGGACGAGGTGCTTCGTCGTGCGCTTGATGCCGGCATATCGGTGGTGAACGTGGGGTCGCAATGGTCGACGAGTCGGTGGGCGGTGGAATACGCGCGGAAATATGAAGGAAAGGGCGTGTATGCCGCGATCGGGCTGCATCCGATACAGTTGCGTAAGCGGTCGTTCGAACATCGCGACGACGAGAATGATTGGGAATTGCCGACGACTGAAATCAAAACGATCGGAGAGGAGTTCGACTACAACGCGTACCTCGAACTCGCGAGCGACCCGCGTGTCGTCGCGATCGGCGAGGTAGGATTCGATTATCACCACTTTGAGGAAGGGGACGATGTCTTGGCGATGAAGGAAGAACAGAAACGAGTGCTCCGCGAGTTCGTCCGCCTGGCGAACGAGGTCGGCAAGCCGATGATGATACACTGCTGGGACGCATACGACGACCTGCTTGAACTGTTTGATTCGCATGTCCCGGAGAAACGCGGCGTCATACACAGTTTCATCGGGAGTCACAAGACCGCGAAGAAATTCCTGGAGCGGGGATGGAATATCGGTATCAACGGTATCGCGACCTATTCCGATTCGTATGATCGGCTGATTCGCGAGGTGCCGCTTGAGCGGATCGTCATCGAAACGGACTGTCCGTATCTCGCTCCGGTCCCGCATAAGGGGGAGCGGAATGAGCCGTCCTTTGTCCGGTTGGTTGCGGAAAAGGTCGCGGACGTGAAAGGAATGCCGATCGAAGAAGTTGCGCGGACGACGGCCGGAAACGCGATGCGAATGCTTGGCCTGATTGACTGAAGTCCGTTTTCCGTTCTCAGACAAACGGGGTATACTGAAGGTGTTGGTCATGAACCGTTGAAATAAAGCGTATGGATACGGATGAACGTCCTCTCGGTCTCCGGGAGGAAATCGGTGATGACGGTCTCGTAATCACTCCGTCCGCGTCGCCCGCCATGGATGGGAACGGAGCCGTTACCGGCACCGGCCAAGGGGGAGGCGGAGAGCATATCAGGTTCGGTGGTCCTTTGGCGGGGATGTCGGATGATGCGGATCATCCCGTTTCGGAAGGCTCTTCGGTGGATGCGCTGAACGGATTTGCGGCTCCGGGCCAGCCGGATGACGATGGCCTGTCTTTGCTTTGAATGTCTCTTCGGTCCTTTCCGGAGCCGTTTTCTTTGACGGTTCCGGTTTTTCGTCCTAGAATGGCTTCTGATGGGGATATTGTCGCGAAACCGCCTCACGTGTCAGCGGGAAGCATATGGAGATATCGATTATTGCCGAAAAACTGTTCTCAATAGCGGGGTTTTCCGTGACCAATTCGCTGTTCGTGGCCGTCTTTGTGGCTGTTCTGTTGGCGGTGGCGGGAGCGCTGTTTTCCCGGAATCCGAAGCAGGTCCCGCGAGGCGCACAGAACGTGATAGAAACCGTTTTCGAGGGACTTCTTTCGTTCATCGAAAGCATCACCCAGGACAGAAAACAGGCAAAGAATTTTTTTCCGTTGGTCGCCACCATTTTCCTGTTCGTCATGTTCTCCAACTGGTCCGGACTCCTGCCGGGGGTGGGAACGATCGGTATCCATGGTGAACATGCCGGTCATGCCATGTTGATCCCATTGCTTCGCGGTCCGGCGGCCGATCTCAATATGACGGTCGCGTTATCGCTTATCGCCGTCATTTCGGTTCAGGTATTTGGCGTACTGGCGCTCGGTATCCGGGGCTACGCTTCCAAGTTCCTGGTAGCGCCGTGGAAGCAGCCGTACGTCATCGGGACGGCCGTGGGTCTACTCGAGCTTATCGGTGAATTCGCGAAGATCCTCTCGTTCTCGTTTCGTCTCTTCGGCAACGTGTTCGCGGGCGAGGTGCTCCTCACCGTAATGCTCTTCCTCGTCCCGTATTTCGTCCCGTTGCCGTTTTTGCTCCTCGAAGTGTTCGTGGGTGTGGTGCAGGCGGCGGTGTTCTCGCTGCTTACGATCGTCTTTCTCAAGATGGCGGTCACCGGGCACGAGGAAGGGGCTCACTGACATTCCGGTCTGCGGGGCATCGGTTTCCCAGAGGAAGCCGGCGGCCCGTATCCCGTAATCAATCAGTAAGAAAAAGATATGGAAGGAGTACAGGAGGTCATCGGAAATTCCGATAACGCGAAGTTTTTCAGCGCGGCGATTGCCATCGCGGCCGCGGCATTCGGTCCCGGCCTCGGTATCGGGTATCTCGTCAGCAAAGGACTCGAGTCGATCGGGCGCAACCCCGAGGCACATTCGAAGATCCAGACCTCGATGATCCTCGGTATCGCGTTCACCGAGGCGATTGCGATCTATGCGCTCGTCGTGGCGCTCATGATCCTCTTCAAGTAGGACGTTCGATCGGTGATCGGAACGGGGGTTCCGATCGCGAGTCGGGGGTCGTGCCACGGTTTACACCCCTCACCCGCGAGGACGCGGGAGCTCCCCTCCGAAAGGGGAGCAGGAAGCCAGTGAATATCATCGGTTATATTACCCGATATGGAAATCCTTACGCAGATCGGCATAGACGGGAAACTTCTGCTCGCACAGGCGGTGAACTTCCTTGTGCTGCTGTTCATACTGCACCGTTTCGCCTATAAACCGATGCTCGCGTTTCTCGAGAAGCGTACGGAGCGTATCGAGGAAGGACTGAAGAACGCTGAGGAGGCCAAGAAGCGACTGGATGAGGCTTCAAGGGGCGAAGAACGCATTCTCGCCACGGCCCGTGAAGAGGCGAAGAAGATCGTGACCGAGACGAGGGAAGCCTCGGAGAGGCGCGGTCAGGAGCTTATCGCGGAATTCGAACGGAAGGCGGAACGGATTGTCGAAGAGGCACAGGAACGTGCGAAAGAGGAGCGTGAAAAGATGTTCCGCGAAGCGAAGGGGGAAATCGCGGATCTCGTGATCGCGACGACGGAGAAGGTGCTCCGGGAGAAATTGGATGGCGATGCCGAACGGGGAAAGGTGACGAAGTATCTCGGAGAAGCGGGAAATCAAGAATAAAGAATCACGAATGAAGAATAAAGCGATGCGAAGTCTTCGGGGTCGGAGACCTGATTCCTTATTCTTTCTTCATTATTCCGAATCACGATGAAAATCACCCCGACACAATATGCGAAGACGCTTCTGGCCCTCTCTTTGGATGAGGGTGACGTGTTGCGTACCGCGTCGTCGTTCCTCTCGTTCGTGAAGAAACATCGCGGGGGGAAAAAACTCCCCGAAATCGTACGTGCGGCGGAAAAGCTTTCCGATGAGGCGGCCGGACGTGTCACGTTGCTCGCCGAGACCGCCGAAGAAGTCGCTGCGGATTCGAAAAAAGAAATCGCGGAGATGGCCGGAAAACTGTTTCCCGGAAAGGAAATATCACTCGGCTTCGCGGTCCGAAAGGATCTCGTCGGAGGGGTGAGGCTTTCGTCGCATGACGAAGTGGCCGACGGCAGTATCCGAGCAAGGCTCCGGGCGATGGAGAGGCAGATGCGAACAAACAACTGACAACGAACAACTGAAAACGAATAGTGTCATTGCGAGCCCGAGTTTTCGAGGGCGTGGCAATCCAGGAATATGGAACATGCTGAATATCTGGATTGCCACGGATTCCGAAGACGGAATCCTCGCGAAGACAGTTATTGAAAAAATATCATCGAATCAACGATTTGTTTCCGGAACGGACCGGGAACATGAGTCGATTTGAAAGGAAGAGCAAATAATCCGCGACATCTTCGTCTTGCGAAGTGCACAGACTCGCTCTGAGACGAGCGAGCAGAGAGCAGTTAACAAAGAATATCGTAAAAAATCCCGGTCATCTTACTTGCGCAAGATGCCGGGTAGGGAGTCTTAGCTCCTTCGTTGAATATGAATGAGAAATGCACCGAGGAATATCCCACTAATAAGGGGATATAAGAAAATCGTGCCATTCTCAATCATTGCAGTTTTTGCAGGTTCAGGGAGCGCAACCAATGACATTCCTAGGAAAACTAGGAACAACACTGCAAGAGCAAGGCTCCAGTTCTGTTTTTTTACAAGATCCATAACTTTTTTGGGTAGTTGTTAAGAGAACCAAGTGTATTTCAAAAAGACAGTAGCACATATTAATCTTATTGTCAAGTATTCATTCCCACGACTTGCCCTCCGGACCCTTCGGGCGGCATGAGTCGGATTGAAACAGGGAATAAAAAGCTCGACGACCTCACGTTGTCGTGAAGCGCCGAGCGTTAGTGGGATGAGATGGTGGCATTGTTCTTAGAACAAGGACCGCCTGTGATTTTCAACACTGTGCGCCGCGAAGAAATACCCGGAAAACAATAGACCTCTTTCAAAAGTACCCCTCTTCCGCTATCATAGGATGAGGAACCGATTCAAAAACACAAACGTATGTATGACAAGGTATCAAAACTCAATCCGGAACAATTCAGGAGAAAGACCGGAGTGAAGCGAAAAACATTTAAGACCATGGTTCGGCTGGTATCAGAAAATGAAGCTGATAGAAAGAAAATCTCCGGAAGACCGTCAAAGCTTTCATACGAAGATCAGGTTCTTTTGACCCTTGAATACCTTCGTGAGTATCGGACCTATTTCAGTCTCGCCCAGATATACGGGATTAGTGAGGCAAACACCTACAAGATATGCAAACGGGTCGAAAATATCCTTGTCCGGTCGAAAGAATTCCGACTCCCGAACCGAAAAGAGGTCTATGAAGACCTGACTATCGAATGTGTCATCGTCGATGCGAGCG
>FUWD012854187.1_pt1 | contig 12848 bp, 8 predicted proteins | sample 1063281 | NCBI WGS metagenome assembly FUWD01 (sample SAMEA79048168, study PRJEB19326) | metagenome | biome: marine
ATATACTTGAAACAATTAGAATGGAATAAATGAAAATAAGTGAATACTTTAAAGCAATACTTACTAAGCAGAAAAGTAATATAAAAATATACAAGAATAGTCACTGCGATAAATGTTTAGAACATAAAAATATATCAATAGTATATTCAGGTACAGATACAATTATTCTATGTAAAAAATGTAAGGAAGTATCAAAGGGAGAATAAATGAATGATTGTAATCATAGTTTAGACTCAATGATAAATATATCATATATAAAGCATACAGAACCAATTACAAGCAGTAATATGTGGGTTACTGTAGACAACTGGAAGAATATGGATATTAAATTCAAAGATGTAATTAAACTAACTGGAAACAGTAGTATTCAATATAGTCCATATTTATTTGCTTCAGGTAAGAAACGACCAGAGAACTGGTCAAACGATAAACAAAATATTTTAATATTTGATATAGATGATGGATTACCTATAGAAGAAGCAGAAAAGATATTGCATAAGTATGAGTATATTATAAGTACAACAAAGACTCATCAAAAAGAAAAGAATAATAAGATCAATGATAGATATAGAGTTTTAATTCCAGCTATTAATATACCTAGAGAAAATATATATTTTGATATGATGAAACTATTCGGTGAATCTTTACCTATAGATAATCAAGTAAACACAAAGACTGGTGCATTCTTAGGTAACAGTAATGCTACACATATATATCATCGTGGAGAAGTTTATGACTGTACTAAAGCAGTAAATAAAACAAAGTATAGGATACTACAAGAAAACAAACAAGCTCTCATTGACAGAAAGAATAATCAAATAGAAGCAAAAGATTATGATTCAAACAATATAAAAGAGATAAAAGAATTATTAACAATCAAACACTTATCTTATATACTAGAAGATCTAGGTTATGAAACAAGAGGTAACAAAGTAAAACTAAGAGACGAAAGAACTCCTAGTGGAGTAATGTATAACAATGGTAAGATTGTTGATTATGGTTCTGGGTATAAAGATGATATATTCGGATTTCTATTAACTAAATATGGAATGACATTCAAAGATAGTGTTCCATATATTAGAAATTATTTATAAAGGAGAATAAATGCATATAAATAAGATAAATCCACTCGTTAGACGAATGGCTGAAGATCTAATGAAGGCTAGAACAAGTTTGCCATTAAGCAGTGCTGTAGCTACAATAAACTATAAACTAGCTAATCTAGCTAGTCAAATACATATCAAAGTAGATACAAGATCTGGATTTCCACCAGCTCCAGTAAACTTATATTATTTAATGTTACTTAAATCAGGTGGAGGTAAGAATAGTTCATTAACTCTTGTAGACAAGTGGTATCTTAAAGATGCATATGAAAAAATAGAAAATAGTATATATCCGTTTTATAAAAATAAAGCATTAGCTATGTTAAAAGATGCAAAAGATGATAGAAGCTTACATAGTTGGAGTAGTGAATACAGTGGTGGTACAGATAGTGGTATCATGGCTTATGCAGAAACATTTCACTTATGTAAATTTGGTAGCTTCAATATAGTAATGGATGAGCTAGGCAACACAATCATATCAAAAAAAGATGTACTAGAATCATTACTAAGTCCATATGATAATGGTGACTTTAAACCTACAGCTAAAAGAACTGATCCTAATGCATTAGATATAAAAGGATTGCCAGTTAACTTATTCTGTTTAGGTAATAAAGTTAGGTTACTAGATGGAGATACTACAGAGAAACAATTCATTACATTCCTAGACGAAGGATATGGACGAAGAATGTTCTTTACAGATGACGAAGGAATAAGTTCAGAGAAAACTCCACAAGAGGTATTGTCTGAATTCAAAGCAAGTCAAGAAATATCAGAAAAAGCTAAAGATCTAAGAGAGCTATTTGCTAGTAAAATTAAAAGTAATAACTTCAATAAAGTATTACCGCTAACAGAAGAAGCTATGCTAGCATATGCAACAATTAAATCAGAAGGTGATAATTACGTAGAAAAGAATAGTGGATTATATCCTGCAGTAGAAGCAGACTTAAGAGAAAGACATTTTAAAACAGTTAAACTAGCAGGAGTATATGCATTCTTTGAAGACAGTGATGTAGTTACAGCAGATCATATGTCTCAAGCATTCCAAGTAACAAAAGAATCAAGTATGGTACTAGCTGAGCTTAGAAAAATCAAAAATGTACACGAGAGATTACTAGATATGTTACTATGGGAAAAAGAACCAGTAACAGCTCAACATATGCTAACTAATTATCCATTTATAAATAATAACTGGACTAAGAAGATTCAAGAGTATATAGATCTAGCTAAGCAATTAGCTACCCAAAATGGATATGAATGGATTGAAGATACTAAATCAGGTGTAACAATGTATCAAGCAATAGACAATATTGATTCAAGGGAATGTTTATTCTAATATAGTATAATACATTCTATGCAGGGTTAATATACTGTACTACCAAGGAAGGGTTAAAATACTTCCTTTCGAAACAACAATCAAAACTTATCGGAAATACAATCAAAAATACAAAGGAAACTAAATGAGTGCATATGAAACATTAAGTAAAATAAACATATCAGGCAAGACTGAGAAAAAAAATGGATTAACATATCTAAGTTGGTCTTTTGCTTGGGAATCTTTATTAGGAAACTTTCCAAAATCTACATATACTGTATATGAGAATAATGAAGGATTAAATTATCATCACGATAAAAAAACAGCTTGGGTTAAAGTTGGATGTACAGTTGAAGATATAGAGCATATAGAGATGCTTCCAGTTATGGACTTTAGAAATAAATCTATACCAATAGATAATATTACTTCTATGGATGTAAATAAAGCTATACAAAGAGCATTAACTAAAGCTATTGCTAGACATGGATTAGGATTGTATATATATGCTGGTGAAGATTTACCAGAAGATGATAGAGTTCAAGTAAAATCTAAATCCTTAGATACAGCAAAATCAAAAGATGGCTGGTAATAAGAAAAGGTATGGTATAATTACCATTCCGAAATAAGGAGTATATATGAATACGGAAGACTTAAAAAATATAATATCATACAATAAAGATACTGGTATTATAAAAAGATTAGATAGAAAAAATGGAAATGGAAGCTTTGATAAAGATGGATATTTGATTATTAAAATCAAAGGAAAACAATACAAAGCTCATAGATTAGCTTGGCTATATGAATTTGGAACATTACCATTAAATAACATAGACCATATAAACGGAATAAGAAATGACAATAGAATATGTAATTTAAGATGTGTTACTCAATCTATTAATGCAAAAGAAAGATTTTACTCAGTAAATACAGACACAGGTCAGCAAGGAATATATTACGATAACTCTACTAAAAATTTACTTGCAAAATTTACAATAAAAAATGGAAACAAAACTTTAAGGTTTAGAACAATAGAAGAAGCTATTGCAGCAAGAATTGAAATAGACAAAGACAGAGGAATAGTAAGAAAATAAAGGTGTAATGAAGTTATGCTTCATTAGAATAATAATCAAATAAAAAACAAGGAAAACAAAATGGAAATTACATTAGGACAATCAGTATTAACAGGAAAAGTAGGTGGAGTATGGTCTAAAGAAACTAAATCATTCGAAGTAAACAGAGGTACATCAGGAGCTGGAAACAGATGGCAATCATTCGAGATACAAGTAGCTACAAAAAAAGATGATGTATGGATCAATGGTAAAGGTCATAAAGTTATGCTTATAGGTGATACTAAAGTAGAGAAAGGTCAAATGATAGGATTAGTAGGTAACTGGAAAGCAGATAACTATGTAAATGCAGAAGGTAAAGAAGTTAAAGGTAATATGTTTCTATCAAGTGAAATATTCACTCCAAAAGAAAAAGAACCTAGACCAGAATTCAAAGCTCAAGAAGCTAAACCTAAAGCTAAAGATGAAGCTCCATTCGAAGTTGATGTATGGTAAGTTGGACTTACAAAGGTGAATCCTTTAATCCAGAGAGCGTAGAAGCTCTCAATGGATTTATCTATAAACTAACATATGAGTATAATGATAAAGAGTATTATTATTACGGTCAGAAATCTTTTAATACCAAGAGAAAGAAATACTATACTAAAAAAGAAATGTTGTTACGAACAGATAAAAGATTAAAGAATTATTACTATGTAACAAAAGAAAGTGACTGGAAAAATAAGTATCTAGGATCTTGTAAAGATCAACGAATAGAAGATATGATATTAGTAGATAAAGAAATACTAAAAATAATACCTCAATCAGCTAATGCTAAGATAAACTTAACATACTGGGAAGTGTATTATATTATGGTAAACAATGCAATCATAGACGAGCAATGCTTAAATGCTAATATCTTAAATTCATTTTTTAGAGGGAGAATAGAGTAATGATAAATAGCTCAAATGTAACTACAGTATTAGCGATAATAGGATTAGGACTAGTGTTAGCATTAGCAGTAGCATTATATCCATTCCTAATAGCTGCAGCAGTAATAGTAGGTGTATTGATGTTATTCAAGAACAATAAAAAGGAAGCTTAATGCTTCCTCTATTTTTTATAGAATACCTAACTCGCTAAACAAATGAGGATCAGCAATACTAGCTATATTCTCTATACCTCCATTGAACTTACCAAAATTAACATTCCATAATCCACTATCGGTAATATCACTTGTATCTCCAATAAGATGTTCAGTTAATCCTTGTTGTAATGCAGAAGCAGGATTCTTTCTAATTAGTCTAGCTATACCTTTTTGTATTCTAAGTAAATATTTAGAAAAGATAAATATACCAGTATCACTTAAGTATTTTAATTTCTTATCTTGTATTACAGAATATCTAACAAAGTATTTATCACCATCAGCTAATGCTTCTTCTTTAGAAGTACCTTGCTCTATAGCATTCTTATATAAAGCATATCTAGCAACAAAGTCACTATACATCATGAACTTAAGTAATGCATTGAATATAGTAGTACCTTCTCTAAAGTAAATAGTATTTAACATATTTCTTAATCTACTAGGAACTTTACCTAATCCTCTATCAACATATCTTTCAATTATATTATTAACCTCATGCTTATCAACACTTATATCATCAATAATAGCTTCAAACTTACCAGCTTCAAACAATGCACTAACTGGATTCTTTTTCATTGCTTCTTTTAATCGTTTATACTCATGAACATTATATGGTTTCTTACTAGCAATCATTTGTTCTATTTCAAGTAATCTCATATGATCTGCTCTATATGCATCAGTAGCTAACCATCCTTCAGATACATACTTAAATACATTATTCAATGGCATATCAAAAGCTAATATTCTAAGGTTACTGATAGTATTGTTTAACAATGTAGATACACTTCTAACAGCTAAGTTACTTCTAGCTATTTTAATAGCATCTTTAAATATCTTCTCAAGCAATTGTAATGGATAGTAATCTTTTTTCAACTTCAAGATAGAATTTATATTTAGGTTTTTATAACCAAAGTATTCATCTATCATATTTTTTCTAATGTAAATAGAATCAGCACCTAAGTGATGTTTGATATAATTTCTAGTATTTCTAGGTAACATATTCCATTGATTAGAATACTCAGTATCATGACCTATCTCAACAAACTCAGTAGTATCTTTATGATTAAAGAAATCATCAGTTAATGTTTTAACTATCTTTTGATTTTGTTCTTCTTCTCTAATCTTTCTATCTGTCATAGCTTTAGTCTCAGACAGTACAGTACTTATATCAGAGATCATACCTAAATAAGATTTCTTATTATTCTTACTCATACTATATCGGTAGTTAACTACCTTAACACCATCAAGTGTATTAGGACTTAATAGAGGTATCATTTGTCCAGACTCTAAATCTGTAGACTTATATAATTTACCTATATAAGAATCTACATCTAAACTAAGATCTTGCTCTTGAGATACTATACCAGTAGCATCAAGAACTCTACCTTTTGAAGTAGGTGATTGAATAGATAAAATACCAGGTTCATAACCAGGATCTACATCTACTCTTCTCATAAGTACAGATCTAACTTGACTAGGAGCAAATGTTTTATCTGTAGGATTAATCTCAGACATAACTTCCCAATGATTCTTTAAGTACTCTCCTCTTTGTGATACTGGCACTATAGTGTAAGAGTAGTTTCTATCAAGCATAGTGGTACTATAACCTTTGATATATAAATGACCTTCACCTTTGTTATTAAACAATTGTTGTTTAGAAGTATTAGCTTCAGAAAGAATATACTCGTTTATCTTATCAACATTATCAAGGTTATTCTTGATGTAATTACCTGCAGTAGATTTAACAACAGCATCTGTATGTAAGATACCATGTAAAGAAGAGAGTTTATCTATTACTTTAATAAGTATATCTTTGTTAATATCTAATTTCTCTACATTACTACTGTGCTTAATAAGTCTAAAGTCAGCAATATTGTTAGCATTAAGTAACTGTGCTTTATTCAGGTAACTATCATTAGTTGCAATATAATAACCTAATCCTCTAGCTTGATTTATCATAAACCTAGCAGTATTCTTTTGCTTAGCTGTTTTAGCAAATGATAATAGTTGAGATTCTAAGCTACTAATCTCTCTATTTACTTCTGAACTAGATGTAAGATACTTAGCTATCTCTTCACTAGACATTACAGAAGGTAAGTCAAGATCAACTATTGTTTCCTTCAGGTAAGTTCTAACTTCAGTACTAGCATTAGATAATAACTTATTAACTTTAGATGCTATAGCATTACCTACAGATATATAGTTAGCTTGAACATTAGTAGCATATGCAGATAACTTAAGTTGATTCTCTTCTGCTTCTGGTCTCTCTAGTATCTCATTAGATAGTATTCTCACATAATGGTTATTAGCTACTCTATAAGCTTTACCATAGCTATTAAAGCTATCACTTAGTGAATTACCTACCGAAGATGATTTGATCTTATTTATAGCTGTATTCAATGCAGAAGCTATAGGTTTATTAATCTTTTGTGTACCTTCAAATAATGTATCATATATACTATGTTTCTTATCAGACTTAATAACTTTATTTACAGTTAATAACTCGTGTATTATAGATGTAGCTCTATCATTCATATTCTCATGTAAAACTAATCTCATATCTTTACTATTGGCTCTAAACAATCTTATGAATGCACTAACATATGTTTTAATGAATAACTGTACTTTGTCAAACAAAGATAAGTTTTTATTAACATTATATTTAATAAGTTTAGTTGCATTAGATACTTCTTCATTAGTAGCTATGAATGCTATAAACTCATGAGCATCTTTTCTAGATAAGATATATGATAATGTCTTAGCATTAATATTAACTGGATTACTAGCTACATACTCTTTGAACTTTCTAAACTCTTCATTCATTTCATTTCTAGCTTTAACATCATGCTCGTAAGCATCTCTTGTAAGCTTATGTGTTAATTCATGAGCGTATACTTCTCGACCAGACATACCAGTATCAGCTATATCAGACAATGATAAGCTTAACTCTTCTTTATAGTACTTACCTTTATTAACATCACCTTTGAATATATTAACCTTAGTTTGTTTTTGATACTCACCCATAAACTCAGTATAATAACCTACTAATTCCTTCAGGTAAGAATCGTGTTCAGATGATACTTCAACTAAATCATTTTCAGCTATCTCATCATATAAATCAACAAAATCATTAGTGTCTTTATCTAATACTCTTGTCTCTACAAATTCTCCCATATTCTTATCAGTACTACTACCTAAAGAATCTCTTTCCTCTAGGTAACTCTCATAAGGTTGAATACCAGTCATCTGTTGTATCAATGATCTATCTAAACCTTGTTCTGAGAATCTATCAGCTTTAAACATATTAGTAGTTTTAATATACTCATTAACTTCAAACAATGCTTTGTTAATATCATCTAGTTCTAATTCATTAGCTTTAGATTTAATATCTTCAAGTAAATCTCTCATTGATTCAAGACTGTTATATTCTTTATGAATATCATAACCATTACTGTTATACTTATCCATAAATGTATCTATACTACCTGCAGGTCCTACATATGCATCAAAGATTGGGAATCCAAAGAATCCAGTTTCTTTTACTGTATCAGTAATAGACTTAGCAATAGTTGTACTATCTTGGTTATGAACATTTAATACATAACCTTTCTTTTGACCTACTATCTTACCTTTGTTATCTAATGGATTCTGTACTATCTTCTCTTCAGGAGATACTGACATATTACTAAATAGTCTTTTGTCTTGACTTTGTTTATACCATACACTATACTTTTTGTTAGGATCAATTTGTTTATCATAACTATGAATAGCTACACCACTATCATTCTTATATCCAGGTAATACTGGAATATCTTTATAAGCTTTTCTACCTAGTTGAGTAAACTTTTTATAGAAGTATTGATTAACTGTATTAGATGCATTAGCATATACTTCTTTGATAGATTGAATATATCCAAATTGAGTTTCCATTTCATTAACAATTAAATTACCTACAGTATCACCAAATGCTTGCTCTATGTTAAACATTTCTTTTTCAGTAAGTAATGCTTTACCATTTAAGATCTTCTCTACTATTGCATTAAAGTTAGATGGAGTAGTTTTAAATTTAGTAACACTATCATCTACTTTAGAAATAGATTCATTGTTTAGGTACTCACCTTTGTAGTATTCTTTTAAACTATTAACTACATCAGGAGTAAATACATCTCTATTGGTAATTACTTTGTTCATGAAACTTTCAAGTATTGTATTACCTACGTTTAATTTAATACCTAAATCTCCAGCATTATATAACCATACCATAACTGGACTCTTAGCAACAGATCTACCCATTGCTTCTGCAGCAGTAAAGAATTCACTAGCAATACTTTTAGAAAGAATATCACTAGCAGTATTAGATATAGTAGTATATAAATCTTCTCCACCTTTACGTCTATATTCGTACATAGATTTTGAATCACCATTCTTATAGAATGCTCCAACCATATTCAAGAACTTCTCAGTTAATCCCTTAGCTCCATTACCAAATTGCATCAATGCCATAAACAATCCATTAGTAGTACCATCTACTTCTGTAGGCATATTAGTTTTAAATATCTTTCCATCTTCAAGTTGAGAGTATTTATAATAGTCCATGAATGCTCTAATACTATGTAATCCACCTTTAGACATTAGCTTAATAGCTTTATTCTTATTACCTGAAGACATAAATTCAATTGCTTTGATAATAGTCTTATCATTAGCTAAACTATCAAATGCTTCCATAGTAGATTTACCATCTATCTTATCAGCTTTAACATCTAGTATCTTGGCTTCTGCCATAGCAAATACAATTGCATGTTTCCAGTTATAAGTAGTCTTCTTATCGCTACCTTTACGAACAATATAACTACTATCTTCATGAGTATTATCTACCATCCATCTAGCAAACAACTTATCAGATACTGGATTTAATACAGTAGCATATGGTTGAAATCTACCATTACCATTAACTTGATATTTATACCAGAACTTATCACCAGCATTAGATTTAACATAGTCTATGATTCTATCAAGAGTTCTTTTGTAAGAAGCATTCTTAGATTCAATATTCTTTTTAAAATTAGGATGAACTTTACTAGGATCTTCTTGTTCAGTTATATTATCTATAAACTCTTTATCATTCATTAGCTCTTCATCAAATAGAATATCTTGCATATCTTTGTTTACTTCATAACTTTGATTTTGTAAAGCAAGTATTGCATCAGATATTACTTTAGATACTTTAACTCCATTAGAACGTATTTGAGTCTTATCAACATTATTTCTTTCTTTACTATCGGTATATACATCATTGTTAGGAGTAACTATAGAATGAGATGAAAATTCACTTACATAAGAACTAATATTGTCATATTCATTTTTCTCTGCTAGTTTATAGAATCTATGAAGGAATCCTTCTTGATCTTTAACTACTAATTCTTTTATCTTACCTTGAGATAGTAAAGCTTGTAGCGTTATGATACCAGCTTCAATACCAAGTTTACTTACTTCTGCATGAGCATTATCATCAAACTTATCTTCAGGTTTAATACCAAACTCTCTAGTAATTGATCTACCTATAGAATTAACTATATCATCTAATCTTAATCCACCAAATTCATTGATAGTATTAATATCTTCTTGATTCATGATATTCAGGTACATACTAGTATCGTCATCAAACTGATCTATAAACATAGGAGTATTCATTGTCAAAGAACTAATAGCAGATAACAATGATGTAGTCTCATAGAAGTTATCTTTTCTTTCTGTACTATTAATCTCAAACTTATCAGCATAACTCTCACCAGTAGGAGCAATATAATGTTTAAATTTACTTATTGTATTTTGTATATCTTTACTTGATGGTACTAACCATTTAAGTGTATCTTTTAAACTAGTAACCTCATTAACTAGGTTAATAGTTTGTTCTTTGAAATCAACATTAAGTCTATCAGCTATAGTCTTAGCATTGATAGCTTTAGTTCTCATATTCTCTTGTCTTGATTCAACTTCACTATCAAAGAATGATGCTACGTTAATGCTATTATCTTTAACTCCATTCTCTTTAGGTAATTTATTTTCCTTCAGTGATTTAACTAATTTCTTTAATGCATATACTTGAGCGTCATATTCAAACTTAACTGGATCAGCTTTATAATCTTTTATAAACTCTTCATGACTAGATCTTTTAGATACTTGTTCTGAATGTCTAAGCTCATGATTGATAATAAACTTTCTAGCTTGTTGATCAGTTAATCCTCTCATCATCTTAACTAAGTCAATACCGTAAGTATCATTTATCTTTTTAGTTACTTCTTGTTTAACTTTAATTACTTCTTGTTGCTTAGCATCAGTATTATCAGCTATTGATTGCTCTAGGTAATCAGCTACATCTTTAGAAGTTAATCCTTCTTGTAACTCTACTGTACCATCTTTCTTATACTTACCTAATGGTTTAGTATTGTCTCTAGGTACAGAATTAACTGTTACATCTCTATCATTGTATTTAACAGTAAAACTTTTAGTTACTGGTTTCATCTCTATATCAGAACCAGTAGCGGCAGATAATATTGTATTCTCAGGAGAGGAAGAATCTACAACATCAACTACTGGCTCAGATATATCTTCCTTGAATGATACTATTCCATTGTTATTTAATCCATCTAGTCCATACTTTTTCTTCATGAAACTAAATATCTTATCTACTCTTTCTTTGTTTGTATCAGGAAATCTTTGTAGGTATTTATATAACCTAATCTTTTGTTCATATCCAGTTATCTCTTGTAACCAATCTGCTTTCTTTCTAGAAGGTAAATCTATGTATTCTAAAGTATCATGATCAAATACCATTCTACCTATAGAGTTCCATAATCCATTCTCATCTAATGAATTCATCTCTTTACTTAGGTTATTATGAATAGTCTTAATCTTACTACTAATGATTCCACTATTAAGTGAATCTTCTGCACTACCTAAAGTCTCTTCATTCTTTAATGCTTCTAATCTAACTCTATTAACTTCTGCTATCTCAGTTAATAACTTAGCATCAAGTAATGGACTAGTAGTAATACCAGTACTATTAACGTAATCAGTCAAACTCTCTATACTATCAAATGATTCTAGCTTAGCATGTAATACATTGTATACATCACTAACTAGTTTACTTTCAGGTTTAAGATCTATCTTAGTACCTGCTTTATCTGTCATAGTTGCATAACTAACATTACCTTGTTCATCAGGAATAGGATTGAAATTAAAATCAATATTAAATTCATTCTTATTTTCATCCATTATCTTTAATGAACCAATACCATTTGCTATATCTACTCTACCAAAGTTAGTATCTATAAACTCTTGTTTCTCTACTTCAGGTTTACTAGCAAAGTCAGGTGATGATACTATTCCAGATAGTTTACTAGAATCTAATGTTGATTGAGATGGAGGTGTACTAACATCAGTACCACCAGCAAATACACTACCGATAGTATCAATAGGTTTTAATGCTACATCCATAGAACCACCAGATATACCACCTAGTAATCCAGCTACTCCATATTGACTTAATGCATCAGCTTCAAATACTCCTTGACCTTTATGTTCTTGAGCATATTGAATTAACTCTTGTACAGATTCAGTAGCTCCTTCAGTAACAACAGATGTAGCAATACCTTTGATTACATTAGCAATACCAGAACCAGTAGTTCTAGCAGCTGCAGTAGTAGCAGCTCTACCAGCAATAGTCTTAGCTACGTTAGCAGTCATAGTATTGGGTATTAATGAATCAAGTGCAGTAATAGCTAATGCAGCAGGTGCAGCTTGTAGAGTATCGTATAGTGTAGTATCATTAGGATTTCTACCTTCATTAGTAGCAGTATTCTTTGCTATGTCTTTAGCAGTAGCAGTAGCAATAGCTCCGAATCCAACTGGTCCAGCTGCAGCAGCCATATAAGGAGCAGAAGTAGCAATCAACTCAGGAATATCTTCAGCTTTAAACTTATCCCAGAATCCAGCTAATCCTTGTTCTTTTAAACCTTGAGTCATACCAGCATAATCTATACCTGGGTTATAACCTACACTATCCTTAGCTTCACCAAGTAATCTACCTGCAGGATTGAGTAATGATTCATATCCTTTAGGCATAACAGTATCATGTATATCAGCTCCAGCTTCTACTATGTTTTGAACTATACCTAATGCACTATCGGTAAAACCTTTAGCCATTCTAGCACCTATGTTTTCTGATGGTATTAGGAGAACTT
>FUWD013182841.1_pt1 | contig 12836 bp, 10 predicted proteins | sample 1063281 | NCBI WGS metagenome assembly FUWD01 (sample SAMEA79048168, study PRJEB19326) | metagenome | biome: marine
TAATAAATACATTTATTGTCTATGAGAAATATTATTCCTAATTTATCAGTCGATTGTGTTGTATTTGGTTTTGATTTTAATAAGTTAAATATATTATTAACCAAACGCGAACTACAAGATACTCAAACAGGTGAACATCAATTTACTGACTACACACTTCAGGGGCATCATGTACTTGAAATGAGGATTTAGATAAAGCAGCAATTAGAGTTCTTAAAGACAAAACAGGATTAGATAACATATTCCTTGAACAATTTCACACGTTTGGAAATGTAGACCGTATAAAAACCCAAAAGATATGCTATGGATAAAAGTATTTATCCAAACGTATCTAGTCATGTTATAACAGTTGGATATTATTCGTTGGTCAATAGCGCCAACATCCACCCCGACAAACAACACAAGGATTCTATGTGGTTTCCATCTGATAATCTCCCTGAATTAGGTTTCGATCATGATGTTATCATTGCTGAAGCTCTCAGATACCTTCGTGTTAAACTTGCAAGGGAACCAATCGGCTTTGAATTACTTCCGGAAAAATTCACGCTATCACAACTGCAAACTCTTTATGAAGCTGTATTGGGAAAAAAGTATGACAGGCGAAACTTTAGAAAAAAAATTCTGCAATTGAAATATATCATACCTCTTGACGAGAAACAAAAGGGAGTGGCTCATAAACCCGCACAAGTATTTATTTTTAGTAAAGATGTATACGAAAGAACTAAAAAAGATAAACTTGGATTACCTATATAATATATAAAGAAAACGATAATTGTACTTTCTACACATCCAACAAATTGTCAATAAATAGAAAGCTTAAAGGATGGAATTGCATATAATAGACTTTATAATTATTGGAACATATCTTCTTGCAACTATTGTAATTGGATTTGTTCTGAAGAAAAAAGCACAAGAAAATAAAAATCATATTTACTTGGTGGAAATAAGATGCCATGGTACTTGCTGGGTTTATCAAACGCATCAGGTATGTTTGATATTTCAGGTACCATGTGGTTAGTAACCCTCGGGTTTGTTTACGGACTAAAGAGCATATGGATTCCTTGGCTATGGCCTGTTTTAATCAAATATTCCTAATGGTATTTCTATCTATTTGGCTCAGAAGATCTAATGTAACTACTGGTGCGGAATGGATCCAAACTCGCTTTGGAACAGGTAAAGGTTCATTACTTTCACACAATATTGTTGTTGTATATGCGCTTATTAGTTGTTTGGGATTTTTAGCATATGGATTCATTGGTCTTGGTAAGTTTATGATGATTTTTATCCCCTGGAATATTGTATGTAATTCAATGGGTATTAGTCCTGATATTGTTTCTCCTGAGTACATTCCTCACGTATATGGTGTAGTTTTTACACTATTTGCAACCTTATACGCTGTTTTGGGTGGTATGATGAGTATTGTTTGGACTGATGTACTTCAATATATTATTATGACATTATCGTCGTTAATTATTGGAATAATAGCAATGAATGCATTAGCTGATAACTCGCTACTTGTACCTGATAATTGGTATTCAATTTGGTTTGGTTGGGAGCTGGATTTAGATTGGAGTACTATTATCCCAGAAGTAAATCAGAAGATTAAGGATGATGGGTTCTCTCTATTTTCCATTTTCATGATGATGATGCTGTTCAAGGGATTCCTTTCCAGTGCTGCAGGACCTGCACCTAACTATGATATGCAAAAAATTCTTTCAGCAAAATCACCTAAGGAAAGTGCAAAAATGAGTGGGATGGTAAGTGTTATCCTAAATCCTGTAAGATATTTTATGATAACAGGATTTGTTGTACTTGCTGTTCTTTACTATGATAGATTGAACTTAGTTGTTGCTGGAAATATTGATTTTGAACAAATACTACCATCTGCCATAAGTGAATTCGTTCCAGTTGGATTAACCGGACTTCTATTAGCAGGATTACTTGCTGCATTCATGTCTACTTTTGCAGGAACATTGAATGCAGCACAAGCATATGTTGTAAATGATATCTATTTGAAGGTTAAAAAAGATGCTTCAAATAAACAAATCAAAAACACGAATTACATTGTTGGGGTATTAATAATGGTGGTAAGCGTAATACTTGGTCTTTATGCGAAAAATGTAAATAGCCTACTACAATGGATAGTTTCGGCTCTTTGGGGATCATATGTTGCCTCTAACGTTCTTAAGTGGTACTGGTGGAGATTTAATGGCTATGGTTATTTTTGGGGTATGTTGGCAGGATTAATACCTGCTCTCATCTTTCCATTAATATTCAAAGAAACTCTCGAATTGTATTACTTTCCACTATTACTTATTTCATCATTAATAGGCTGTTATTTGGGCACTTTCCTATATCCCGCTACTGAACCAAAAGTACTTGATAATTTTTACAAAACAGTTAGGCCTTGGGGTATATGGAAGCCTGTAAAGAAAAGAGTACTTGAAGCTGACCCTTCATTTAAGGAAAATAAAAATTTCAAAACAGATCTTTATAATATCCTTGTTGGAATTATTTGGCAAACAGCAATAGTAGCAACACCAGTATTTCTTGTGCTTGGCAAATGGATGGATATGAGTATTGCCTTACTCATTGTATTAATAACTTCAGTTGTGCTTAAGGTGAATTGGTGGGATAAACTACCAAACGATTAATTCTAAAAACGACAATATGAAATTTGGATATTTCGACGACAATAATAAAGAGTATGTTATTATAAATCCTCAAACTCCGTATCCGTGGATAAATTATCTTGGGAATGAAAACTTCTTTAGCATTATTTCAAACACTGCCGGAGGATACAGCTTTTATAAGGATGCCCGATTAAGAAGAATCACCCGATATAGATATAACAATGTTCCTGTTGATGATGGTGGCAAGTATTTCTATATAAAGGATGGAGACCAAGTTTGGTCGCCGGGATGGAAGCCATGTAAAACAAAGTTGGATGAATACGAATGCAGACATGGTTTGGGCTACTCTAAGATAAAGGGTAAGTTGAATGAAGTTAGTGCCGAAGTACTTCACTTTGTACCTCTTGGATTTGACGGTGAAGTGCAAAAACTCACACTAAAAAACTCAGGTGATAGTACAAAAACCTTAAAGATATATTCATTTGCTGAATGGGCACTTTGGGATGCATTGGACGATATGACAAACTTTCAACGGAATTTCAATATTGGTGAAGTTGAAATTGAAGGATCGGTGATCTATCACAAAACAGAATACAGAGAACGTAGGAATCATTACGCCTTTTATTCAGTAAATCAGCCAATTTCAGGATTTGACTCAGACCGTGAAACTTTTTTGGGATTATACAATGGATTTGATAATCCGGAAATGGTAAATTCAGGAAAATGTGGAAATTCCGTGGCACATGGATGGTCTCCAATAGCTTCGCATTTTATCGAGGTTACTCTTGAAGTTGGAGAAACAAGAGAATTAGTTTTTGTTCTTGGTTATGTTGAGAATGAACAAAGTGAAAAATTCATATCCAGCAACATCATCAATAAAACAAAGGCATACAAAATGATTGATCAGTTTAAATCTGTTAATCAAGTAAACGATGCCTTTGTTGAACTTAAGAAATATTGGGATAGTTTATTATGTAATCTTCATGTAGTTAGTGAAGACAAGAAATTGGATCGGATGGTTAACATCTGGAACCAATACCAGTGTATGATAACGTATTTCTTCTCACGAAGTACGTCTTATTTTGAATCGGGAATAGGCCGTGGAATGGGTTTTAGGGATTCAAATCAAGACATTATTGGCATGATCCATATGGTACCAGAACTTGCCAAACAGAGGATCATTGATCTTGCTTCAACACAAATGAAAGACGGAAGTGCCTATCATCAATATCAACCGTTAACAAAAAAGGTAATGGTGATATTGGAGGTAATTTCAATGATGATCCTCTATGGTTAGTACTCGGAGTATCGACTTATATTAAAGAAACAGGTGATTGGTCATTATTAGATGTAGAAGTTCCCTTTGATGACGATGACAACCAATCATCAATTTTTGAGCATATAAAGAGATCATTTTATCATGTAGTAAAAAACCTGGGTCCTCATGGACTACCATTGATAGGTCGTGCTGATTGGAATGACTGCCTGAACTTAAACTGCTTTTCCGAAGAACCAGGAGAACCATTTCAAACAACTGAGAACAAGAGTGATAACATTGCTGAATCAGTAATGATAGCTGGAATGTTTGTGATGTATGGAAATGAATTTGTAAGAATATGTGAGAAGACCGGCAAAAATGGTCAAGCAGGTGAAGCCAAAACTCATGTAGCAAGTATGATTGAAACCATTAATAAGCACGGTTGGGATGGTGAGTGGTTTTTGCGAGCTTACGATAATTTTGGAGATAAAATAGGAAGTAAAGAAAACAATGAAGGAAAAATATTTATTGAGCCTCAAGGATTTTGCACTATGGCAGGTATCGGTCACTCAGACGGCAGGGCCCAAAAAGCCATGGATAGTGTTTCGAAAAGATTAGCAACTCCACATGGAATTGTACTGGTAAATCCACCATATACAAAATATCATCTTGAACTTGGTGAAATAACCAGCTATCCTCCTGGCTACAAGGAAAATGCTGGAATATTTTGCCATAATAACCCATGGATAATTATTTCTGAGGCGATGCTTGGCAATAATGATAAAGCTTTTGACTATTACACAAGGATAGCTCCTGCATATTTGGAAGAAATAAGTGAGCTGCATAAAACTGAACCCTATGTATATTCACAAATGATAGCAGGTAAGGATGCAGCGACTCCCGGGCAAGCAAAAAACTCATGGCTAACAGGAACTGCCGCATGGAACCTTTATTCAATTAGTCATTATATCCTGGGAATCAGACCTGACTACCATGGTTTGATCATTGATCCTAAGTTACCTGCAAAACTCAAGGAAGTTAAGGTTACCAGAAAATATAGAGATGCAACTTATTGCATTAAAGTGATCAATAAGGGCGGAAATAATGCTACGATTACAGTTAATAATGAAATTATTACTGGAAATATATTACCATTACCAGTCCCAAATGAAATTTATGATGTAATTGTAATTATGTCCTAGTTAGAAAACATTTATTTATTGTATATGAAAAAGTAATTTTTATTTTTGGTTTTTATAGCTACAATTTCCTATATCAGCTGTGAGAAAAATAAATCCATGGATTCCAAAAATAATATAGAATCAAAAGTGGATCAAATAGTATCATCAATGACGATTGAGGAGAAAGTAGGCCAAATGACTCAGATTACCTTAGATGTATTTGCTCTTATGGGTGAAAATGATGAGAGAGCTGAACCTGTGATATTAGATACCGCAATGATTAAACTTGCAATTGGCAAATATAAAATAGGATCTGTGCTAAATACTGTAAATAATCGTGCCAGAAGCCCTCAATGGTGGTATGATATAATATCGTATTTGCAAGAGTTATCCATAGAGGAAACTGGTATTCCTATTATTTATGGTATTGATGCAATCCATGGTGTTAATTATACTTCTGGCGCAACTTTATATCCACAACAAATAGGACAAGGTGCAACTTTCAATCCCAACTTGGTTAAAGAACTTAATGAGCTAGCTGCATATGAAATGAGAGCATCAAATATTCCATGGACATTCTCTCCCGTATTGGACATGGGTCGTGACCCAAGAGATCCAAGGTACTGGGAAACATATGGTGAAGATGTTTATTTAGCACAACAGCTTGGTGCTGCTGCAGTTGAAGGTTTTGAAGGAAGTGGGGAAAGTATCGATAGCCTTCACGGTGCCTCTTGCATAAAACATTATCTAGCTTATAACTCTAACTCTGGTAAAGACAGGAATCCACTAAGCATTTCTGTGCGGGAACTTAAAGAAAAACATGCAGCATCGTTTCAGGCAGCTATTGATGCTGGTGCTAGTACTATTATGGTTAATTCAGGATTAATAAATGGATATCCTGTTCATGCTAATTATGAAATTCTTACACAATTATTAAGGAATGAAATGGGGTTTGACGGAATGTTAGTTTCCGATTGGGCTGATATTGAGAATTTTCATGAAAGAGATAAGATTACTAAAAGCGAAAAGGAGGCGGTAAAACTAGCAATCAATGCTGGTATCGACATGTCGATGGTACCATATAATTTCAAATTTTGTGATTATCTAATTGAACTTGTCAATGAGGGAGAAGTGCTGATGAGTAGAATTGATGAGGCTGTATCAAGAATAATCGTGTTAAAGCTAAAATTGGGACTGTTTGAAAATTCAAATACTAATTCTACTGACTATCCAAAATTTGCAAGTAAGGAATTTGAGGAAAAAGCCCTCGAAGCTGCAATTGAATCGATGACCTTATTAAAGAATAAAAATAGAATACTTCCTTTAAGTAAAGATGTGAAAGTATTGGTAACCGGACCAAATGCAAATACCATGCGTGCGATGAATGGTGGTTGGTCTTATTCATGGCAAGGAGAAAAGGTAGAAGAATTTGCACAGGAATACAATACATTTCTTGAAGCAATTAAAAACAAGATTGGGCAGAAAAATGTAAAGTTTGTAGAGGCAATTTCCTATAATAATAATGGGAAATATTTTGAGGAGGAAAATATTGATATAAAGAGTGCTGTTTCTGCTGCTAAAAGTGTCGATTATATCCTATTGTTTTTAGGTGAGAATAGTTACTGTGAAAAACCAGGAGATCTTAAGGATCTATATATAAGCGAAAATCAAACCGAACTAGCTCAAGCAATGGCAAAGACTGGCAAACCACTAATCCTAATTCTGAATGAAGGAAGGCCAAGATTAATACGTAAGTTTGAGAGGGAAATGGATGCCATAATTCAAACATACTTACCCAGCAACTATGGTGGTGATGCTCTTGCAGAAGTGCTTTTTGGAGATGAGAACCCAAGTGGCAAACTCCCATATACTTATCCAAATTTCCCAAATTCATTAATAACCTATGATTATAAACCTGCAGAAAAACAAGAAAAACAAGAAGGTATTTATGATTATGCGTCTGATGTCAAAGTTCAATACGAGTTTGGACATGGACTAAGCTATACAACATTTGAATATAGTGAACTAAAAATAAATACAGACCAACTGACACCATATGGTAAAGTAGACATATCTGTAAAGGTTAAAAATACTGGCTCAAGAACTGGAAAAGAAGTCGTAATGGTTTATACTTCTGATCTTTTCGCAACAATTTCACCAGATAACAAACGGCTCCGCAGATTTAAGAAAATTGAACTTGAACCTGGAGAAATCAAGGAAGTTAAATTTGAAATCTCGCCAAGAGATCTTGCATTTTATAATTATGATAACCAGCTGGTATCTGAAAAGGGAGAATTTGTTTTAAGTGTTAAGGATATGATGCTAGAATTTAATCTTACCGAAACCGTTAAATTTGATGAACCAAGTATGGTAAGGCTATAAAAAACATAGTATGAAAGAAAGGCTTGTCTCTCTGGATGCATTTCGAGGAATTACGATTATAGGAATGATAATTGTTAACACTCCTGGATCATGGTCATATGTTTTTCCTCCACTGCGACATTCTGAATGGAATGGTCTTACTCCAACCGATTTAGTGTTTCCTTTTTTTCTTTTCATCGTCGGGGTTTCTATTGTGCTTGCATTCAAAAACAAGATTTGTGTTGGCAGATATAAAAAGAAACTAATCATCAAGATAATTAGGAGATCCTTGACAATATTTGTATTGGGAGTATTGCTTAATTTGATTGGTAGTGACTTTACTGAACTGAGGCTACCCGGAGTGTTACAAAGAATAGCCATGGTATTTATGTTTTGTTCTTTGTTGTTCATATATTCATCTATTAAAACGCAAATTTGGACTGGCATACTTCTTTTGTTGGGGTACTTTATTGCTATGATAGTAATCCCAGTTCCTGAATTTGGGGCCGGAGTACTTGAGCCTGGCAGTAATCTTGCTGCATGGATTGACAATAAGATTATCCCATTCCATATGTACCAAGGAACATGGGATCCCGAAGGACTGTTGAGTACAATCCCGGCAGTGGTGACTGGGATATCAGGAATGATTGCAGGACATCTAATTGTATCCAATAAGAATATCAATGAGAAGATTATTCTGCTTTTTGTTGGTGGTGCTTTCGCCATAATTGCTGGAGAAGTCTGGAGTTGGTCTTTCCCAATTAATAAAAATTTATGGACAAGCTCATATGTGCTTTATACCAGCGGTTTGGCATCAATTGCCTGGGCTATCCTAATCTGGGTAATGGACATTAAGAAATACATTAATTGGGGCAAACCTGCAATAGTTTTTGGATCAAACGCAATTATAGCATATATACTTTTATATATTATTGGAATACCACTTACTTATATTCCAATTTCAGGTAACCATGGGATACAAGAATTGTATATGGAATCACTAATTAATATAGGGTTATTACCTGAACTTATATCACTTTCATGGGCAGTAATATACACAGCACTTTGTTATATACCAGTTTTGATATTGTACAAAAAAAGAATCTTCCTAAAGATTTAATCATGAAAAATTTAATATTTCCACTGATAATTATCATATTATCAAATATTGGTTGTAATCAGCCACAAAAAAACGTAAATATATCCGACTCCATAAGACTAAATCAAATAGGTTACTACCCACAATCCAGTAAACAGTTTATTGTTGCTGATTCAATTGCATCTCATTTCAAAATCATTGATGGAAATGGGAAATCAGTGTTTGAAGGGGAACTAATTGATAATGGAATCTCTGAAGCCTCTGGTGAAGGAGTTTTGCAAGGAGACTTCAGTAAACTAACGGAGGAGGGGTTGTACTATATTCAAATTGATGGTAATTTTACGTCATATCCCTTTGTCATAAAAGAAAATCTATACTCAGAAGCCCTGGTTGCCGCCATAAAAAGTTATTATTATCAAAGAGCATCTATGCCAATTGATGAAAAATTTGGGGGAATGTGGGCTCGTAAATCTGGTCATCCCGACAATAATTGCTACTATCATCCATCTAGTGGAAGAACTGAAGGAATCCTTGACTCTCGTGGTGGTTGGTATGATGCTGGAGATTATGGAAAATACATTGGCAATGCTTGCCTTTCAACCGGACAAATGCTACTATTACTTGAACAATTTCCTGATATAATCCCAGACGGTGCACTTAATATTCCTGAAAGTGGAAATGGTATTGGTGACTTATATGATGAACTTAAATACGAACTTGACTGGATTCTTACGATGCAGGATGATGACGGTGGAGTTTATCATAAACTAACTGCCAGTACATTTAGTGGTTTTGTTATGCCTGAAGAATATGACCTTGATCGATGGATTATTGGTAAAGGAACTGCTGCCACATTGAATTTTGCAGCCGTACTTGCCCAGGCATCAAGAATCTATAAAAATATTGACACACATTGGTCAGAGATTGCTTTAGATGCGTCACAGAAAGCATGGGTTTGGGCACTTAAAAACAATGATATTGAATTCAACAATCCAAAAGATGTATCGACAGGTGAATATGGCGATGATTATTTTGGTGATGATTTCTATTGGGCCGCTGCTGAGTTATATTTAACAACGAAAAATGAGGAATACCTAAATTACCTTCAACAGAACAACAAACACTATATACATGAGCTAACAAATAGTTGGAAGTTCTTTATTAGAAATAATGCTTTTCATTCTCTAATAGAAAATGCAAGTCAGCTGGATGAAGTTTTTATTAATAATCTAGTACAAAGTCATATTAAATTAGCTGACGAAATTCTGGAACAGATAAATGCAAATCCTTATAAAATAGCACTCAATAGATTTGAATGGGGGTCGAATAGTGACATTCTTAATCAAGCTGTAATATTATGTATTGCTCACAATATTTCTAATGAAGACAAATATCTTATTGGTGCAGAACAAATTAATGATTACATATATGGCAAAAATGCAACTGGATATTGCTTCCTAACAGGATTTGGATCAAAACAAGTTATGTTCCCACATCATCGGCCAAGCGGAGCAGATGGAATCGACGAGCCAATACCGGGATTTATTGTGGGTGGTCCCAACAACGATAGGCAGGATATCTCACAAGTACATTATCTGCATGCAATGCCTGCTAACTCATTTATGGATGAGGAGGAGAGTTATGCTTCCAATGAAGTTTGCCTAAATTGGAATGCTCCAGCAGTTTATGTATTGGGTTATTTGGAAAAGGCTAACCGTTCTCATGATTGATATGAACGGTAATAATAAAAGGATTGCATTAGTTGACGCCTTTCGAGGATTTGCATTATTGGGAATTGTGCTGATCCATTTTGTTGAACATTTCGACTTTTTTTATACCTCAGAATATAATTTCATCTTTTCTCCAGAAATGGATCAAAAAGTTATGGATGTAATTATATTCCTTGTAAGTGGAAAAGCATATTCGATATTTGCAATTACTTTTGGATTTAGTTTTTTATTCAGATCAACAGAAAAGAGGAGATAGGAATTGATTATAGAGGAAGATACGCATGGCGTCTTGCGATACTATTGATAATGGGATTGATTCACTCATTGATTTACCGAGGTGATATACTTCATATCTACGCACTCATGGGATTCCCACTATTATTACTATACAAGTTAAATAACAAAGTACTAGTAGCAATTGCTCTATTGCTAATTATGGAAATTCCAATTTTATACCATCTAGTTTTATCCTTTATTGATAGTTCATACATTTTCACACCTGACTGGGGAGGCAATTGGTTTGCGGAGGCAGAGGAAGTATATGCCAGAGGCAGTTTTTGGGATGTAGTTAAAATAAATTTTTGGAAATCCAGATATTTGGTTTATGCATGGACTTATTATACAGGTAGAGCAGTTCAGTTGATGGCTTTATTCATAATTGGTTTATTAATTGGGAGAAAGAAATATTTTGAGAATATCTCCAAGTATAGGAAACAAATCAGTTTGATTCTTTTAGTTAGCATAGTAAATATAACTCTACTACATTTTGCATACAACTTAATTGCAAAATTCTCAATTATTGTCAGAACTCCAAATTGGTCTTTTTTCAACTTTGATCAAAGCTATGTCAAATTTGGGTTACACCACGGTAATAATGAGTATCTTTATCTTAATAAATCTGGCAATTAGGAAGTCAGTATTTTAGAATACCTGACCACATATGGGAGAATGAGTTTGACCAATTATATCGTACAGGCAGTATTCGGTGTGATCTTCTTTTTGGTTTTGGATTTGGAATGTGGAAGTATTTGGGAGCCACATGGAGCCTGATTATGGGGATATGTTTCTTCATTATACAAGTAGTAATCAGTAGATATTGGCTAACCAAATATCTATATGGTCCCATTGAATGGCTATGGAGAGCCACAACCAATATGGACTTTAGCTTAGAAATGAGAAAATAAAATGATAAAGGCTTTCAAATATCTTCTTGCTTTTTATTCATTGACATTTGCTTTCCCAATATCTGGGCAAATATGTAGTGGAAATCTTGGGGAAAATATATTTACTTATGGGGATTTTGGCTCCGGAAACACAAATGTTGTATCCACAGACCCTCAAATAGCACCTGGATACAATTATGAACCTCATCCACCACCAGATGATGGATCATACACAATTGCGAACTATACCGGTTACTGGAACCTATTTCCAGGCTGGATAAAAATATATGATAACAGTCCCGACAAATTCGGATACATGATGATAATAAATGCCAGTAATGAACCGGGATTATTTTATGAAAAGGAAATTACCGGATTGTGTGACAATACATTATATGAGTTTTCTGCCGATATTATCAATCTGCTAAACACCGGAGCCAATATGATTAAACCAAATGCTTCTTTTCTTTTGGATGATGAGGTCAAATATTCAACTGGAGATATTCCTGAAAATGAACAATGGTTAACATATGGGTTTACTTTTACCACTGGTACAAATCAATCCTCGGTTAAACTATCATTAATGAACAATGCACCTGGTGGCATGGGCAATGATCTTGCACTGGATAATATATCTTTCAGACCATGTGGACCAGAGGCTCTTATTCTACCCGTTGAAATAACTAATATTTGTGAGGACGGTAACCCAATAAATCTGGAAGCCACTTTAATTGGTGATTCATACGAAACCCCATTCTTTCAATGGCAAACTAGTTATGATGAAGGAATTTCATGGATTGATATTGATGGCGAAACTAGTACTTCTTATACCCACGATAATTTTTCAGGGGGATACTATTATTACCGATACCTTGTGGCGAACGGTGATGTTAATCTTTCAAATTATAAATGCCGAGTTGTATCAAATGTTAAGATAGTGCATGTAATTCCAAAATTCGTTTACATATTTGATACAATATGCCAAGGTTTAACATATACTGTTGGCAACAGTCAATACACAAGCACAGGATTATACATTGACAGTTTAGTAAACACCATTGGTTGTGATAGTATAATTACTCTTGATTTAACAATTACTATTGACCAGGGGATTTATTCTAATGGTACTATCGAAAACCCAAGTTGTTCATACACTAATAACGGAAGTTTTTCATTAGACACAATCTATAATGGAAGCACACCGTACACCTTCCTCTTTGAAGATGTGCAATATGGATTAGATGAAACTATTTCAAATTTACCCGGTGGTGAATATATATATTCAATAACAGACAAGAATGGATGCAGTTTCAAAGACACTATAATTATTGAATCACCTAAGAATTCACAATAAACTTAGGCCCTGATCTACAGGTAGAATTAGCGATATTATTGTATTAAATCCTGATCC
>FUWD013231083.1_pt1 | contig 12814 bp, 15 predicted proteins | sample 1063281 | NCBI WGS metagenome assembly FUWD01 (sample SAMEA79048168, study PRJEB19326) | metagenome | biome: marine
ATCAGGGTGTTTATGAGCGCAAAGGAACATCAAGATCTGAGCATCATTGCCCACAAGTCCGGTGCACCAGCTTCAGGCTGAAATACATGGCGAACAGACCGGCAAAGAACATGACTTCGCTGCCAAGCCAGACAATCGTGCCTACCGAGGTTGAATTCGGCCTATTGATTAGCGGAGGGGAGATAGCTTCGGAGGTCGTGGTCATTCTTCAAGGATACCCTAGGAAGCCATTCTGTGGCCCGTAGACAACAAGGTTTTCAGAATTTTTGAAGAATTTCTTCACTTTGGGATAGTTAGACTGCTGTAATGACGACTCAAACATGGCCAGAGGTGCTGACCTCCTTGGTCTCGGGGCAAGACTTGACCCGCGAAAGTGCCAGTTGGGCCATGACACAAATTATGTCAGGCACCGCCACAGCCAGCCAGCTAGGTGGCTTTATGACGGCTCTTAGGGCCAAGGGTGAGACTGCCGCTGAACTAGGTGGGCTTGTAGATGTCATGCTCCAAAATGCCCAAAAACCCGACGTTTCCAGTGATGCTCTCGACATAGTCGGAACCGGGGGAGACCTAGTCGGCACCGTGAACATAAGCTCCATGGCAGCCGTAGTTGCTCGAGCAGCAGGCGTGCCTGTTCTTAAGCACGGCTCCAGGAGTGCGTCTGGAAAGACTGGATCCTCCGAAATGCTTGAAATGCTAGGCATCAGGCTGGACTTATCAGTGGAACAGGTCGCCGAGGTGTTCGAAAGCCAGGGGATTACCTTTTTCTTCGCTCCGGTATTTCACCCTGCAATGCGCCATGTGGCGGCGGCTAGAAAAGAAATAGGCGTACCAACCACCTTTAACTTCCTTGGTCCTCTAGCAAACCCCGTTCAGCCAATCGCCACCGCCCTTGGTGTGGCGGATGCCAAGATTGCACCCCTTATGGCTCAGGAGCTTTCCAGCAGAGGCAGAACGGCAATTGTATTTAGGTCGGATGACGGCCTCGATGAGCTCAGCACGTCGGCTGCTAACCGGGTATGGCAGGTTAGTGGCGGAGAAATATTTGAATTTGATTTTGACCCTACTAGTATCGGCCTGGAACGAGTGAGTCAGTCACAACTGCTCGGCGGGGATGCCACACACAACGCTCAAGTAGCAGCCGGGGTATTCGCTGGAGAAGAGTTTCCTAACTCAGGGCCCATTACCGACATTGTCTGCTTGAACGCAGCCGTCGGAATCGTCGCCTACCAATTGGCAAAAAACCCATTCCTTGCGAAAGAGAATTTCAACGATCGAATCAGAAGCGCCTTCGATGCGGCAATCAGCTCAATAACAAATGGTAGCGCTTCGCTCGTAGCAGCTAATTGGGCAGCAAGCACCCAGCAGGCCTAAGCCATAGACAACAACTCACCAGCAAAGCGGTGAGTACTCGAAAACGTTACTTGACATAATGTTTATTATCGGCTATCTATTGCCAAACCAAACCAGTTCGGAAGTGGCCTGTTCTCTAAACTCTGCCGCTCTTATCAGCGAGGCCAAACAGCCTCATGGCCAGTTGGTTGAGGTATCCGATTGATATTGCAAACAGCAAAGTGCCTTCTCTAACCTGGCCGCCAAGTGAGAAGCCAATTATCACAACAATGATCTCCACGGATGTTCTGGTGATCCAGAAGGGCTTATTGAACCTTTTCGCCAGCCCCATCATTAAACCGTCCCTGGGGCCCTTACCAAAGCCACAAGAGATATAAAGTCCAGTCGCAAAGGAGATGATTAACATTCCCAGGACAAATAAGACGAAATTTTGCCAGTAGGCTTCGAAATCTGGAAGAAAGGGCATCGTCAGGTCCGCGAACAGTCCCACCAGAATCGCATTTAGCACCGAGCCAATGCCAGGTTTTACTTTTAGCGGGATCCAGAGGAGCAACACCAACAGGCTGACCGCAATTGTCGCTTGTCCGAAGGTTATCGAAGTCTGAAGGGAAATTCCTTGGGCCAGAACGTCCCAGGGTGGGATTCCGATTCCGGCGTGAACCATCATTCCTAGGCCGGCGCCGTAGATAGCCAAACCAAAAATTAGTTTCGCGAAACGATAGATGAAATTAGACTGGGGCACTCCCAAAGAATAGGGCGTTGGTCTAAAGAAAATGACAAAAACAGATTATTTGAAGCCCCCTATCCCAAAAGTTTTCGCACACCGTGGTTTTAGCTACCTGGTCCCCGGGGTTGACGAGAATACAATCGAGTCATTTCGGGCCGCTCTGGATCGAGGTGCATCGCACATCGAGACTGATGCTCAGTCAACATTAGATGGAATTGCCGTTCTTTTTCATGACACCACATTACGTCGACTCATGTCCGTGGATGCAAAGGTTTCTGAGCTTACTTTTGCCGAGCTTTCAAGCTATTCGCTTCCGAATAAGGGCAAGGTGCCTTCCCTTGACCAGGTGCTGCGTGAACTTCCGGGGATCATGCTAAACATTGACATGAAATCTGCCGGGGCGGTTCCTTCAACCGTTAGGGCGATTGAAGAAAATAACGCTCACGACCGAGTGCTGGTCTCTAGCTTTTCTAACACCCGAAGAAAGCGGGCTTTGTCCTTACTTAGTAGACCCGTAGCAACCTCGGGGTCTATGGCTGATGTTCTTCGAATTTGGGTAGCCTACAAGTTTTTGGGTGGTTTTGGACTAAAAGCTCTAACCCGAGGCCTGGACGCTCTGCAGCTACCTTGTAATTACGGACCTATCTTGTTTGCACAGCCGAAATTCATTGCCGCTATGGTGGCACTTGACATTGAGGTCCATTTTTGGACGATTAACGGACTCGAGCAAATGCGTGAGCTCTTGTCGATGGGGGCATCCGGCATCGTAACCGACAGGTGCGACCTGGCATCAAAGCTGTGATTGGCCTGTGAGAATGGCGCACTAGGGAATTAGTGACCCCTGTCCCTGCTTGCAACTCTTCGGAGGCAAAAATGGCAGAAACAATGCGTGGCATGAGGCTTGGTGGGCAATCCCTGGAGTCAGATGTTGGAGTTCAGCTGTCGGCGAGGCAGTCGGTGGGCTTTTTGTGCCCTAAAAACCACAGATTCGACCTAGTTTTTGCCGAAGGGGTCGAGTTGCCGATCACCTGGCAGTGCCAGTCTTGCGAATCTTCAGCAACAAGGCTTATCGATGGGGCAGCTGTGATTGATGGCTCAGAAGCGGATGCTGCTCCTCGAACCCACTACGACATGGTCAAAGAGCGTCGATCTGAACAAGAACTTCAGCAACTGCTTGAGGAAATGCTTGTAAGTATGCGCAAGCGAAGGTCTCAAGGACAAGTCAGCGCCTAAAACCCCACTTGGTGCAGAGCCAAAATGATTCTACAACGATCCCGTAGGTCATTTTGCTTTTGCCTTTCATACGCTCCACGAAAACGATCGGGACCTCTTTTATCTCGACTCCAAAGTCTTGGCAAAGTAGCGTCATCTCGACCTGAAAGCCATACCCCTGCGCCTGAACTTTATTGAGCGGGAATGACTTGAGCACCTCAGTCGGATAGCATCGAAAGCCGGCAGTCATGTCCCTGATTGGGCTACCAAGCATTTTTCTTGCGTAGAAATTGCCCGCCTTTGAAATTACTTTTCTGAACCAGGGCCAATTTTCGACCCGTCCCCCGGCTGTCCAGCGAGAGCCAATCACTAATCGATTCGAGCCTGCTTCACTAGTTAGTTTTTCAAGGTCACTTGGGCGATGACTTCCATCGGCATCCATCTGAACTACAAAGTCAAATCCCTGCTCAATGGCCCAACCGAACCCGGCAAGATAGGCCTTTCCCAGGCCTTGTTTATGGTCTCGATGTAGAACAGAAACTTGGGGGTGCTTGAGAGATAATTCTTCCGCCAGCCCCCCGGTGCCATCCGGGCTGTTGTCATCGATTATCAACACCTCGATATCCAACCGTTGGGCCAAAACCTGTTCGATGCTTGACTCCAAAACGTCTAATTCGTTGTAAGTCGGCATTAGGACAAGAGTTCTCATCGCCTTTTTCTTCTAATTACGAAAGCAAAAAGGAAACCAATTGCTGCAATCATGTTTGCAAATTCGAACGGTTGGCCAAGAAGCATTGCTGGAGTTGTGCCGTCGAAGAGCGGCACCTTCTCGACCATCGCTCCCTCCTGATACCAAGTCAGTTCGCTTAGGACCTTTCCGGTTGGTAGGTAAATTGCAGAGAGACCAACCGTTGAGATGTTCACCACTGCCCTACCGGTTTCGATTGCCCTGAGTTGAGCTATTCCAGCCTGCTGGTAGGTCTCATCGGAGTAACCAAAGTCTGCATTGTTGGTTTGCGAGAGTATTACTTCGGCACCCCCAGACACTAACTCCCGAAGGATCGAGTCCTCGGCGATTTCAAAGCAAATCAGCGTGCCGGCAGTGAAGTCGTCCGAAACTTCGTAGATTCCGTCCCTTGTGCCAAAGCTGAAGCCCTCCGGGACCATGTCGATAAGTGTCGGGGCAAATAGTCTCCAGAATTCTCTGTCCGGCACAAACTCCGCGAAAGGGACTGGCTGCTGCTTATCGTAGAAATCAACCGCCCCAACTCCGGGTTCCCAAAGTAAAGTCGAATTGAAGTTTTCGCCGCCTCGCGTCGTTATAGTCCCGAAGCTGAAAGGGGCCCCAATTCTCTTCGCGAGCTCATCAATCTTTCTAGCCGCCTCTTCGTCCCGAAGCGGATCTAAGTCCGACGCGTTCTCAGGCCAGACCAGTAGGTCGATATCTCCTGCCAGCTCGGAGTCAAAAATTAGTTCGGACGCGCTCAAATGATTGTCGAGTATTGAGCCTCGCTGCAGGTTTGAGAACAATCCAGCGTTTGCATTCCCCTGAACAGCTGCAATTGTTTTCGCTGTAATCGGTTCAGGATTGTTTACAAGTCCTGTTATGAGGGGCGTGATCACGAGAACCGAGAGGGTAATCAGAGCCGACGTCTTTCGCATTGCGTTTCTACCGCGTCGGTGAAGTAACCAAACCGCCAGAATTCCACCCATTAGAGCCAGTGCGAAACTCAGCATTGACATGCCGCCAAAATAAACCCATTGATTCATGAAGCTTGACGGCTGGGTCATAGAAAGCCTCGACCAAGGAAAACCTCCGTAGGGAAAATTGTTGGCAAGAAATTCTCGGAAAGTCCAAATCGACGCGCTTGCCACAGCGAAGAACAAGAGCCCAGACTTCTTAGGCTTCCACTTTTTATATAACCAGGCGGTTGCTCCAACACCCATGGCAAAAAAGAAGGACATTAGGGTGCTCAGTGCGATCAGGGGAACCGCACCCAGATAAAGAGCTATCCACTCAATGTGGGAAATGTAAAAAACTTGGCTTGCGATAAATCCAATCAGCACTGCCTTCCAGAAACCAAGCCCAAGGGTCGCAAGCAATATGAGTGCCGGAATCAATGGTGCGAGAATCCAGATGTTCTCGGTGGGAAATGCGTAAAGAGCGAGCAGCCCACCCAACGCACCAAGCGGTATGCGCCATACCAATTCAGGAATCTTCACACCCATAGCCTAAGTACTAGATGTAGTAGCTGTAGGCAACAATGCCTCTTTTGACCAAATCCATAGCGTTATAAGCAGTCTCTGCTAGCTCCGCATCTGCACCCTGAGCAAGCTGGTCCAAAAGGTCGATAATCTGCTTCGACCACCTTATAAAGTCTCCGGCAAGGAGCCCCGACACCTTTAGCACATCATCAAGTCGGGCCCCTGTCGCCCAACGGTAAATGGGCCAGGACAACCCGAGGTCTAACTCGGTCTCCGGAGCCAGGCTGTACTTAGTTTGTAGCTCTACTAACTCTTCCTGAATCAGTTCAGTTCTTTCAAGGACTTCGCGGAATTGACCCTTTGGCAACTTTGGTTCGTAGTCGCCGTCATCACGGCGATTCTCGAAGACAAGCGCCGCCGCCATGGCAGCCAGCGATGCGGCATCAAGATCTTTCCAGGTCCCCTGGTTTACGCACTGGGCAATTAGCAGATCTCGTTCCCCGTAAATCTTCGCCAGCCGAAGGCCAGGCTCGGTTATTTCCAAGTCTTCATTCTCTGGCTGTAGGTAACCAAGATCTTGCAGTAGGTCGCAGATCCTAGAAAATACCTTAGAAACTTGGTTTGTTCTTGATTCAATCTGATTAACGGCAGTATTTATCTCGGAGCGGAGCTTTTGATACCTTTCACCCCAACGCGCGTGGGATTCGCGTTCGTTACAACCATGGCATGCATGAGCTCTGAGGCCTCGTTTTAGTTCTGCAATGTGTGATTCATGTTGCCGCATGGATTTAGTCTCACGAATATCTTTGCCGCCCCTGGATCTCCAAGAGGCACCTTTTCGCTCGAGGTCGGTAATCTCACGCCTTATTCCTGAGTATTCGATGAAGTTTCCCAAGTGGCATTGGAGCGCATCCTCGTAGCTTTCAAGCGATGCCTGCTTTTCAGCGATGACCTGGGCAAGGCCGACGACTGATCTGTCTGCCTGGAACTGGGCGAAAGATCGCTCCAGCATTTTGCTGGCTCTTTGGGCGCCAAAGGCCGAAATTAGGTTGACCGCCATGTTGTAAGTGGGTCGAAACGAGCTATTAAGTGGGTAAGTTCGCTTCGAAGCCAGGCCCGCTACCATGTTTGGGTCAAGTTGCTGACCCACAAATAACTGCGTGCCCTCTGTGTCAATTCCACGGCGGCCGGCCCTGCCAGTCAATTGGGTGTACTCCCCCGCAGTTATAGAGACCCTGGCCTCACCGTTGAACTTATCAAGTCGCTCAAGAACCACTGTCCTGGCCGGCATGTTGATGCCCAGCGCAAGAGTCTCCGTGGCGAACACGACGCGGACTAGTTTTCTAAGAAACAGCTCTTCTACTACCTCTTTGAACGCGGGCAGCATTCCAGCGTGATGAGCCGCGTAACCGCGCTCAAGAGAACTCAGCCAATCGAAGTAGCCCAAGGTGTCAAGATCCTCGTCAGCAATCGAACCGCATCTTGCTTCGGCGATTTTTCGAATTTCTTTTGCCTCTTCGCTGGTGGTTAGTCGCACTCCAGCTCTCCGGCAGGCGCTGACGGACGCCTCGCAACCAACCCGAGAGAATATGAAGAAGATCGCTGGAAGAAGCTCTGCTCGATCAAGAAGATCGACGACATCGGATTTTTCAAGTCTCGGGAACCGCCGATCGGGCTGACCACGATAATTTGATCGAGAGTTGTTCTTTGGTCCTCGATGCGGAGCACGCTGACGAGCCTGATGCTTTTGAAGTAGCTCTGGGTTCACACGAGTTTTATTACTACCCGCTTCGAATAGCTCAAGTAGCTCATCGCCGAACATGACATGCTGATGAAGTGGCACAGGGCGTATTTCCGAGACGATAATTTCAGTATTACCTCGAACCTCGGCCAGCCAGGCTCCAAACTCTTCTGCGTTTGACACGGTCGCGCTTAGAGAGACCACCTTTACGTCTTTGGGAAGATGAAGAATAACTTCTTCCCAGACCGCTCCCCTGAACCTATCGGCCAGGTAGTGCACCTCGTCCATGACCACGTATCCCAATTCCATAAGCGTGGTGCTGGTGGCGTAGATCATATTTCTAAGAACTTCGGTTGTCATAACAACAATCTCAGCTTCTGAGTTGGTATTGCTGTCACCGGTTAGAAGCCCTACTCGATCTTTGCCATAACGGGCCGCTAACTCAGCGAATTTTTGATTACTTAGCGCCTTAATCGGGGTGGTGTAGAAGACTTTCTGTCCCCTGGCAAGCGCCAAGTGAATGGCGAACTCACCGACGATTGTCTTACCTGCACCCGTAGGGGCAGCAACCAATACACCAGCTCCCGACTCGAGTGCCAAGCAGGCCTGCTCCTGAAAGTCATCCAACGGGAAACGTAGCTCATGGGAAAAAAGCTCAAATTCTGGAAATTTTGATTTTGATTTAGCTCGCCGATAGCGATCGGCGAGGCTAAGTTCATTCGACTTCGATGTCGTCATCTACAAACTTCGATAGTTTTCTTGCTCGTCGCTTGTCGTTTGTGATTGCGATTCCAACCGCAGTGAAGAACAGCAGTGTGAGCGGAGCCATAAGCAAAAACATTGACATTGGCTCGGCGGTTGGAGTGGCCAGCGCCGATACTGTCGCGATTATCAGTAGGGCAATTCTCCACGACTTCAAAATCCCCTTGCCCGTGACAAGACCGGCGAAGTTCATCAGCACCAGAACAACCGGCATTACAAAAGCCAGGCCAAAAATTAGAAGGATTCTGATGGCGAACAATACGTACTCAGCCGCGTTTATTACGTTGGAGCTTCCCTCAGGTGTAAACCCAATGAGAACGACAACGAAACCGGGAAGCGATGTCCATGCTAGGTAGGTACCGAGGAGAAAAAGTGGCAGAGCCGAAAACACGAAGCCGACCGCGTAACGCCGCTCCCTGATTTTTAGACCCGGAGACACGAAAGCCCATAGGTTCCAAAGCCATACGGGAGCGGTCATTAGAACACCCAAGAAAATTGATATTTGAATGCGAAGGTCGAAGGCCGAAACTACTGTTCCAAAGTTGACGATTGCATCGATGCCGCGCTCACGAGTGACATCTAGTAGTGGGCCTTGTAAGACCTTGAACACCGGATCGAATAGAAACCAACCCACCACTGTTCCCGCGATTACGAAACCAGCCGACCATGAGAGACGAACTCGAAATTCTCTTAGGTGAGATGACAGGCTCATTCGGCGCTCTTTGTTTTTGCGCCAGAGCATTAGTCCTTCTTCTTGTCGCCTTCACTAGGCGCTTCAGCCGATACTTCTTCAGCCTTCGCTTCGGTAGCCTCGCCGTTTTTGCCTATCTCTTTTCGGAAAATCCTCATAGATTGCGCTGCGCTCTTCGCCAAAGCCGGTAGCTTAGGTGCTCCCCATAGCAGAAGAACGATTGCAAGGATAATTATCCATTCCCAGCCTTGAAGTCTCATGCCTACCTCTTATCTATTTCGATGTCGATAATTCTTTCAATTAGTCTACGCCTTCTGGCCTTGACTCGTTGCTCCTTAGCTTGCCCGATCTTGCGTCTTTGACCCAAGAGAGACAGTAGCTCAGGTCCGGTATTTGCCACGGCCTTACTGGGTAGTGTTGTTTCGAAGCTATTGAGATCCTCAATCAACTCTTTGGATTTTGTTAGCTCGGTGTTGAGCCTTTTTGCCGAGAGTAGCAATCGATATCCAACAAGTCCGAGTGCGTAGATAGAAGCCATTGCAACAAGCAGAAACATTATGCCGAATCCAGTCATCAGTCTTGGTCCTCCGAGTCATGATCCATGTCTGGCATGTATGGCAAACTGCCTACTGCCTCGACAGCACTTTCTGGTGACAGTACTCTAACTTGACCCGCGTAGCGCGCAACATGGCGCCCAAGGGCCTTGACGCTTCCAACTTGAATTTTGCCCGTCACGTTACCCTCAGTATCTCGTTGGATGTCCGTGGCTGGGAAGTTCCAAAAAATCTCACTTGCTTCATGGGTGGCACGGATTTTGACCGTTGTTTCGTTCTCAATTTGACCGAAAACTTCTAGGGGTATTTCCGCTGACTCGGCCGCCTGAGAAATTGGTTTGTCCGTGTTCTCAATTTTTGTTATTCGATCCAACCGAAATGACCTGACTGCTTGGTTGGAATGACACCAACCTCGCAAATAATGCCTTCTCCCAACATAATCGACTCTAAGGGGGTCGATGTCGCGTTCAGATTTCTCTCCGAGCTGATTAACGTATGAAGCAACTAGCTGTGTCTTGTCTACAAGCGCTTGCTGAATGGTGTGCAAGGTTTCTTGCCGCGCCGGTGATGCCAAGATGGTTATCGGTAGGGATCCGGAACCAATCTGGTTGCGAATCTGAGACAAAGCTACGTTGCCAGCAAACTGCGGTAGGGCAGCCAAAAAATCAAGGCCCGCCGCCAGAGCGGTTGTTTGCCGCTTAGATAGCAATGGCGGGCGTCTGAGAGCCGCCATGCCGATTGAAAAGTCAACCTCTCCTTTTGCAAGGAGCTCATCGTCGACATAGAAGTGGGTTTCGAACCGTCCGATGTCCTCGCTGTTAGCAATTGTCTTGACAGCTCGAACAATGGTTTTCTCGGTGTAGCCAAAGTGCGTAGCAAGTTCGGTTGTGGCCATTGGGCCATCCCTGAGCACTAAGCCCACAATCGAAAGTGAGAGATTGAATAGGTCTTCAGCATCAATTTCCTGCTTAGGCATGAGCATCCAATACTTGTTGCCAGCCCGAATCTATTCTTTGTCTCAATGATTCGGGAGAAAGTATTTGAACTTCCGACCCAAATTCCATTAGGTCCTCGGCAAATAGGGCCTCATCCATGAAATTTACTTCAACGGTCCCGCTGTCTTTTGCTCCAAAATGCCACCAAGCCTCGCTGTCCTGCTCGATTTTCAGAACGGCGATGTTCTTGGTCACGAATTCAACCAGTGCTGCTTCGACTTCATCAATCTGCACCAAAGAGACTGTTTCTCCTGCGAGTTCAGAAGATTTGACCTTGGAAACGATTCTTCTTAGTAGAAAGTTCTTTATTTCTTTTGACTGTTTGGCAAGTAAGACCCACTGGCCCTCGATAAACCTAAGTTTCAATGGCGTTACCTCACGGACCGAAGTGGTTCCATCGATTTTGCGGTAGCTGAACCTAACCAGCTTGCCCTCTGCGATCGCGTCGGCCAGTGGAGCGAAACTTTCCTGTGGTGCCAATAACCGAGGTGTAAAGGCAGATAGCTGCCTTGAAGATTCCACAATCCCCAGTGAACGCAGCCTAATAAGGCCGGACTGCGCTTGCTTGGAAAGCAATTGGTTGTTCCAGGCCTTGGCTGCCAATTCAAGAAGGGTCATGTGCTCGTTGTTTATTTCAAAGTCCGCAGGCCAATCAAAGCTACCTTTTGCAATTCGGTATCTAGCACTGTCAGTTTCTCCAAAGCTACTGGAGTCGATCACCTCCAGCTGAACCCCCATTTCCCGCAGATCACTTTTGTCGCGATCAAACATCTTTTCTTTTGCCAAATCCGAACCCTGCTCGGCGTAGGAGACAACTGACCGAAAGATGTCATTCTTGCTGAGCCCAATTACCGGGGCTGCCATTAGACAGCAAGTTAGAGTAAAAAGCCTCTCGGCTGGGCTCTGCTTACTCGCACCTGCGGACATAAAGCTACTTTCCTAAGACGTCAATCACGAAGATCAGGGTTGAGCCGGCTGGGATACTGCCCTGTTCGCTGTCTCCGTAGCCAAGCTCCGGAGGAATCACGGCGATAACTCGAGAGCCAACGGTAACTTGATCAAGTGCCATAACGAAGCCTTCTATAAGGCCGTCAGCAGTAATTGGAAATGTAGCTGGAGACTGTCTTTCCCACGAACTGTCGAACTGCTCTCCATCCCAGGTCCAGCCCGTGTAGTGAAGCACAACGTTGTCGCCGATTTGGATCGGCTCTCCGCCGCCCTCAATTAGCACTGCACTCATGAACTCATCCGGCGCGTCAGTAGAGGGAAGCTGGATACCAGGCTGTCCGTCTGGCGCTGAAACTACCGTGGGCAGTCCCGCTTTGGCAGGTTGTGCGTCTCCATTGGCCCTCGGCAGGTAAGCATCAAGAATGTCAAAAACAAAAATGACTGCGTCAGAAGCACCTATTCCAAGGCTTTGGACGCCAACGCTGCCGTGGGCATTCTCGGCATCCAATAGCACAGCGACGCGAGAGCCAACGGTCACGCCGGTAAGGGCGCTACAGAAATCTGGCACAAGGCCTGGATAAAGATCTGAGGGGCATAATCCTGACTGGTGAAGTCGCTAGCTTGAAGAGTGTCTCCAGTAGCTGCATTGAAGCCGGCGAAATGCAGGAGCACCTGCTGGCCACCAAGAACCTTGCCGCCATCCCCTTCGATAATTACTGCGGTCTCAATTCCGGTTCCGCTCAGGGGTACCGGAAAGCTGACCTCTGGCTGAGTGCCGAGGTCTCCCAAAACGGTTATCTGTTCGGCCGCGTCACCAGTTTGGAAGCTTTCGCATTGAGTATCTAACCCAACGCTTAGCTCAGCATAGCTAAGTGGTCCGGTTGGCTCACTGGCACAGCCAGCAAGAATTAGTAATGGGATGGAAAGCACAGCTATTTTTTGCAAGTTAGTTCTCATTTCTGGGTATACCTAATTCTGCCTTGGTTTCAAGTTGTTCGTGACCTTGCGAACTGTTTTTCTAAGCTTTTTCTCACTGAGCGGTCTTTGGCCCATTGCCTGGGGTAGCCAGATGTCCATGTCCTCATCGGTGTGCTCTGTCTTATTGCCTCTTCTAGCCTTGAAACTTGGAAGAACTGTGTCTGGAGCAAGGCGCCTAGCCGATAGCAAGAAGCCTGTGTGTGAAATCATTCTGTGCTCCGGCCTTACAGCCAAGCCGTCCAGGTGCCAAGGTCTAACCATTGACTCCCAAGCCAGTGGAGCGGTAAAGCCACCGTGGGCTCTGATCTCTTCAAAAGTACGGCTCAGCTGAGTAACGGTCGCCACGTAGATGATTACTAGACCACCTGGCTTCATTGCTGTTGCAACTTCATCAATGCACTCCCACGGGGCAAGCATGTCCAGTACGACCCGATCGGCGCTCGCGGCTTCGCAGTGTTCGGAGAGCATCTCTTGCAAGTCTCCGATGACGACTTTCCAATTGGGCGCTCAGCCCCCAAAAAATTCTCAACATTGCCCTTGGCAATTCTGCGAACTCGCTCGACGCTCAAATGACGTTAGTTTCCCTTGTCTCATGGCTCGTATCAGATAGCTAGAAAGTGCGCCGATCCACTCCAGCTTCGATCACGTTGG
>FUWD013378922.1_pt1 | contig 12813 bp, 18 predicted proteins | sample 1063281 | NCBI WGS metagenome assembly FUWD01 (sample SAMEA79048168, study PRJEB19326) | metagenome | biome: marine
CACCTCACGCATAGTGTAAATTGGTTCCATGATGTCTTCGTTTGTTATTTTCCACATACACCGGTGATGTATCATAACGAAGCTCGTGTGACATAAGATTGTCAACAAATGTGTTCGGTTTGTAAATATGTTCGCATGATGAAGACACTGGATTGTCCGCATACACCGGCGATGTATCATAACGAAGCTCGCTCAATATTGGATGGTCTACAAATCCACGTGGTTTATAAATATGTTCGTCGTAATATGTTTTTCTTTGTTCCCAATATTTATTCCTTGTCATATTATAATTGGTTATTTTATTATACATATATAATGGCGTTAAATGTAAATCAATTGTTAATTGAATTTGCCACAGAACATAAGTTCATAGTGCTTTTTTGGATATTATTTACCATCTTATTGTATCCGATCCAACAAGTGATTGTTCCAAAATATTATGGTTTAGTGATAAATTCATTCAAAGACCAATCGTCTAAATTTGTAAAAATGGCGACTTATTTGGCAGGGTTTTATATTTCCACTATGGTTTTCGATATATGTTTAATTTATTTTACTAAAGAAATCGGTCCAGTGTTCGGAAAATTTGCCACCAGTTCTATGTTCAATTATATTGTAGACAATTTCGAATTAGATTTTGACGATATCCGTAGCGGTGAAATTTTAGCTCGTTTGCCGTATATTTCGTCTATATTTTTAGAATATTTATGGACGGTCCGAATGTTATTATTTTCGCAAATATTTGTAGCATTGACCGCATTGTATCATTATTATTATGTATCCAAAGAAGTATTTTTCTTTTTCATATTTGCTATAATAGTTGCTATAGCATTTATATATGTTACGTTTACACTGAATTACAAAGTCAAACGACAATGGTATGATATACGTTCTACCTTATTCGAATATATAAACGATACGATGCTTAATTTAGTCAGTATTTACGGCGCCAATCGCGAAGAAGAAGAAAAAGAAGGATTTTTAAAAGAATACGAACCATTGATAAAGAAAGAAATCAAAGATTTAGACATCATACTTTATTCTAATATAGTTTGGAACATATTGTGTGTATTTATCTTTTTTGTTTTAAATTACTTGATTTACAATGCTTATTTGAAAAAGAAAATAAATATGGAAACCTTGATTTCTACGTTTACACTGACCTTTTCTGTGTTGCGCTTTTATGAAATGGCACCTTACATTACAAGAGAATTATCCAAGTTGTGTAGTGAAATTGGGGACATTGATCATTTTTTCGGGGACATTGAAAATAAATATTTGAAAGCAAACACAAACGCGAAATTTATAAATGGAGACATCGAATACAAAGGCGTTTACCATAAATACAAAGATAAATTTGTGTTGTCGAATGTATCGTTTAAAATAAAACAAGGCGAAAAAATAGCGTTAATAGGGCATATAGGTAGTGGAAAATCGACCAATGTAAAATTATTGATGGGATTTTTGCTTTTAACAATGGGAGACATTACTATACGAGGCATATCTATAAAAAATATACCGAACCAAGAATTAAGAAAGCACATATTTTATATACCACAAAAACCTAAATTGTTTAATCGTACTTTATACGAAAACATAACATATGGACTAGACGCCCCGCCAAGCTCCGACAAAATCATTGCTTTGTTGCGGGACTTAAAACTAGACGATGTGGCACATACATTTACGGAAAAAATGGATAAAAGTTCCGGCTTAGACGGTAGCCATTTGTCGGGCGGTCAAAAACAAATTGTTTGGTTGTTACGTTCTTTTTATGGAAAAAGTAAAATCGTAGTGATGGACGAACCATTGGCTTCTTTGGACGCTAAAAACAAAGAATTGATGATAAAAAATATTTTACAATTATGTGTTGGTAAAACCCTTATTATGATAAGTCACGATATGATTGACCCACGATTCAGAAAAATAGAATTCAACAACGGAAGAATAGTAACTTCTCATTGGAAATCGGGATTAAACATGTAAATAAAGGCACACACATATCCAATTGGTATGATGGCAAGCATTGCTAATAATACAACAAAGACACTTACTACCCATTCATACCATTTGCGCTTTCGTAATTCGAACGGAAACATATAAGTAGTCTTTATGTTTATATTCGTTTGTAGGTCTATAGATTGTTTTGTTTTTTTCTTATTTTCATTTTTTTGATTTAAATCTATCACAAATAAAATAAAAAGACCTGTAAACAAAAAGGTTTGAATAAACATAACCCCGCGGTTTAACATGACATTATATTCTTCCGCATTACGATTTATCATAATTTGAACCATAAAAATAATAAACATTGTAATTATGATAATGGTAAAAAACAAACCAAAATTAATGTCTTTAATTGCTTCTATTTGTTTTTCATTATCTTTTGTTAATTTTTTTCGTAAACTATATCCGCCCATAACAAACGATAAAATCATTACAACAAAGCCCACCATCATTTTGTTGCCTGTAATAAAATAGATTAACAAAAGAACCCACCATTTATTGAGAACGCTCTTGGTTACAGGATCTAGTGTTCCTTTGGGTTGAAATATTTCTTTGAAAACGAGTGTAGACAATTCAAAATGTAAAAAAGCCAATATCAATATGATGAAAAATTTAATGGGGTATAAAATAAAAAAAATACTTAACCGAAAAAAACGAAATAGACTAAATCCTTTGGTAAAAAGACTATATATAATTAAAATACAAGTACAAACAAAATATATGAGCAATAATACATCTTTATTCATATAATCTTTGGTCATTATATAATGATTATAATAATTATACTACTTTTGTTGGTTATTTTACACCGGTTCTTTATAATGGAACATTTTATTACAAGCGACCAAAAAGATGAATTGAATAAGTGGTTTGATATGGCGACCCAACTAAAAACCGAGATTTCTTGTAGTTAAACATTGAGTATTTTTCTTAATAAAGATTTATTTTGTCTCTTGTCAAAATATCCACAATCATATGGATGTTTATATTCTTCTGGTAAAATAGATTTATTCGAAAACAAAGATATAATTTTTTGTAAGTAAAACAAATAGAAATAATGCTTAAATAAATGATTATTTTTAATTTCTTGTTGGAACATAATATCAATTAAATTATACGTGCTACTTAATGCGAATAATTCTTTCATAATATCCAATTTGTCTGCGTACAATTCTTTTATACGATTGGACTGAATGTCATTCAATGTAGGCAAGTGACTTAAATAGCGTATTTCATTTTTAATATTTTTTAACGTACTAATAAGATTGTTTCTGTAATCCGACACAGTCTTTATAAACGAAAAAATATTAATATTAAAAATAATAGGATAACGCGTTGTAATATATTTCGGAACACTAAAACGATTGGTTTCTCGTATTTCAATGACTTTCTTTTTGATGTCGGTGATTTTTTCTTGAAGACTCGCAATCATTTCATGGTTTAGTTTGTCTCGTTTCAAATATAATTCTTCTTTTTTTTTTTGAGACGACGAAGGTTGTATTACATTCCACATATCCATTTCTTTGTGGATTCCATCGTTTTGTAACAAAGGGTCTGAAAACAGCAACAACTCGCCCGACGAAAATTCTAACGTAATACGCAATTTAGAATAATGGTTGGACGATATTTGGTGGGCTTCGGAATGAGCGTCTAGCTTTAAGAAATTTACAATGGACAATAAAAAAGAAATAAAAGCGTTCACACTTGAAATATACAAAACACTATTAGGTATTTTACCGGTGGACAAAACGCTACATAATGACGATAAAAAAATACACGGGAACATCAACATATTCAATCGAAATCTACAAAAATGACTGGCTTCATTGTATATAAACGACTGGGATTTAATAAAACTAGCTAAAATATCCAATGCGGAAGAATAATTATGAATAATACTGGGTTCATAATAATGGCTCAATGTTTTGCGTAATTCATCCAGTGTAATTTTGCGGTGTTTTTCTTCGTCGTCGTCGCTTTCGCTGTTGGCTTCCCAAAACGAATGATCTAAACTCATATATATGTATCAAAACATAATCGACAAAGCGGTATATAAGCACTTTCGTCAGGCAAATATTGTACGTTTGAATCAATAATACGCTTGGAATAAATGGCGTCTTGTTGACACTTTGCACAAACTGATTTCAACTTGACTACTTCGTGACAATGGGGTATCAAATCCAAAATATGTCCCATTTTCTTTTGTCGAAAGTCTCCGTCCAAACCATACAAATAAACATTTTTTTGTTGTTTCAAAGCATCCAATACAAAGTCATATAAATCGGGGAAAAATTGTGCTTCATTGATGTATATGTGGTCAGCAAACCATAATATATTACTTATGTGAAATAGTTCACTATGTTTATTTGGGTCAAACAAAGGTTGTCCAAATACGCTTATATTATCGTGGCTCAATGCAAGATTTCCGCGCGCGCAATATGCGCATTTGGTATCGTATAATTTTTCGCATTTTATGGCGTGGATTTGTTCATTGTTATGATTTTTCAAAACCCCTTCATAACATTTTACACCCATTTCAAAATCCAACGCCACTTTTTTGGTGGTTTCATTTTCGTGAAACATGTGCATAAGTGTGGTGGTTTTACCGGCGTACATCGGTCCAATGAACATTCGCAACATTATATATACTTATATTTATGTTTTTACATTCAATTTTATAATTAAGTCTATAATTTGTGCGTTCGACCCTTCTTTTTGTTTTCTCGAACTTCCTTGCCCGTGACCGTATTTTTGGTCAACAAATAAGGTCAACGTTTTTTCTTTGGTTTTAAACACATTGACGTGTTTCAATTTTTCATAATAGGTTATGGGTTCAATGGTCGGAACAACGCGGTCGTATTGATTGGTATATATAAATATATGCGGATAATTATGGTTTAAATCTATGTTGTAATAAGGGTCGTATGATTTCAAATATTGATAATGTGTTTTATATTCTATATTACCAAATTCTCTTCGCGACGCATGCCCATACGGATACATAGGACAAGACACATTCAACAAAGGCATCACAAAAGGCACTCCTAAAATGGCTAAATGGCATATATCGTATTGGTTCAATACGCTAGCAATCAACAATCCACCGGCACTTCGTCCCCATATAGTAAGCGATTCTTTATTCGTATATTTCTTTTCAAATAAATAAAATATAATGTCGACAAAATCCTTGAATGTATTTTTTTTATGTAACATTCTTCCTTGGTCGTATCCTTTGAAACCGAAATACCCGTCGCCCCGAATATGCGCCATGACTACAATGAATCCAGCGTCTAGCAATTCAAACAAAAAAGGTGAATATTTCATAGTGTCTTGTCCATAAGACCCATATCCATAGACCAAACATTTGGACTGGTTTAATATATGTTTTTTTTTATACATCATCGTGAACGACAACATAGGTTTAATGTGTATCGTTTTTTCTATATAAGGAGACTCGCGTAAACAAAATTTTATATTATGTTTCGGTGTTAAATATGACTCTACATATACGTTTAGTTTTTCATCCATGGTAACTTTATATTTATCGTCAATGTATAAACGCGATGGTCCATGAACGCACGTTTTTTCACCACCTTTACATAAAATAAAATACACCTTATGGTGTTGAACGACAATATTTTTAAGCGTGGTGTACACATCGTCGTTTTTATATACAATAAGAAATGTTTTAAAATCGCGCGTGGTCTTTATGATATTTTTACCGCGATTTGCTTCATGTATATACCATAAGTCGTCGTCATGCTCTATATAAGGATAATATACGTCTTTTGATTTATTAAACAATTTATTCATAGTAAGGTCGTGTTCTATTTTATATACTTCGTCGGAGTCATAAGAAGAGTCGTATAAAAAAACAATGTCGTTGATATTGTATAAATGTATAAACGTATCTTTGTTTTCATATAATAAGGTTCTCTTCTTTTGTATTACGTCGTATACATAAGTTTTGTCTGTGTTATATCCTTCGTTTATGTTCGGAAATATAATGCATTGGTTGTCTATCCACACAAAATCGCCATTCATAGGTTCTTTTATTTTTTGTATAGTTTTACCAAAAAGAGGCTTTATATACAAATAAAATACGCCATCCCCGACGCGGTCGGCTGAAAATAAAAGATATTGCTGATTTGGAGACAAACATACGTTTCCAATCTTAAAATAAGTATTCCCAAAAGAATTTACATCTAAGATTTTATGTATTTTACGACCTTTTTTATAATAATAAATTGGATTGTTTTTAATGATGTAATAAAATTCAGTATTTCCTTGTGTCCATATTGTATGTTTGTCTTGGTCGTAATGTTTTACAATTCGAGTGACCCTTTTTTTGGGTATACTTAAGTGAGTTATTTTAGATGTCATAATATATACATTTATATAAATTGAATTTAAATATCTCTATATAGAGATACTATGCTGTCCTTTAAGAATCAACGTATATTTTCATTAACATTGAATGAAGCGACCAAGTCAGAGTTATTTTATCAGCACGGATGTATTGCGACGTGTGGTGGTAAAATTTTGGCACGGGGGTGTAATACAAATCGCTCGCGGTACAATCATATGAATTCGTGTAGTTGTCACGCCGAAATAACGGTGTTGATGAAAATCAAGTATCAATTGATGAAAAAATGCAAACAACACAAGATTCATAAGATTTTCAAAAAAATAACATTGTATATATCTCGCGTAAAAAATGACAACCAATCTTATAATTCGGCACCATGTTTAGATTGTTTAAATATGATAAAATATTACAACATTAAAAGGATAATATTTTATCTTGAACTTAAATATTATGTTATGCGTCCAGAAGACTATATTACCACACACCAATCGTATGGTAAAATATTTATGGATAAATTATTAACATGATTGTTGGCCGACATATTCTTCATATGATATATTTGTAATACATCCAATACTGCGTTGAATGCGTGGTGGATAGGTCAGTTTGGGTGGTGCCAAGCATTTATTTTTCTTTAATCGTGTAGACATATACGTCGCATAATCCATTTGTCCAACTTGTTTTTGATAAGTATCACAAGTGCCCGAGTCTACATTGTTGTGTTTCAAATCTGCTACTTTCGACTGAACCAAACGTTCATAATCGTTGGACGTGGTAGGTTGTACTACATTATTAGGGAATCCACTATTCAATGGTCTTAATTTTTTAGAAAGAAGCGCGTGATTGCTGAGAACGGTGGGGACCGGTTCATTAAATGGGTCATAATTATTACAGCATTTCGGATCCACAATGGTTTGTAATGAAATATTTCCTCCGCCGTGACCGCGTGGGTCCGGACCTTTGAACGGGGTATAAATGGGTTCTTTGCTGGAGATTCGTCGCGAGTTGTTCAATGAAAACCCTTTTGCGTTAGAATGGTTTCCATATTTGGTTGCGGTTTTACGCTTTAAAGTTACAATAGACATATATTATGTATTTATAAAAATTGAAATTTTAAATTTAATAAAATAAATGTATTATTACAACAAAATGCCTAGCCAAAAGAACAACAACAACAAAATGCCTAAATATGTTTGCCCAGGTTCCCGTTCAAAGGTCCGGACCCACGCGGTCATGGGGATGAACGAATTTCCTGAGTTGGTGAAAGGTCTCAGCGTCCAAGAAAAACCCAAGATAGATTTCAAAGGTCTATTTAAAAATGTGGAAAATAAGCGCTTGTTGCGCAAGGCGAACGCTCTAAAAAAAGGATGGATTAAACTCACGAAAGAAGGTGTGGTCGATTCGTTGACACCAGAACAACGCGAACAAGAAGAAGCCGAAGCCTCTTATAACAAAATGAGAAATAATGTGGAACAAATGACAAGTCGGTGGGAACAACACACCAAAATGCGACTAGAACGCGACGGTTATTTGAGCGACTATTCTGTAAATTCGCCAAGCGAAGAATCGTTTTCGGAAGAAGACGAAGACGAAGACGAATACGAAGACGAATATGAAGAAAATGAACATTTAGAAGATTCCAAGTGGCTTACTGCTTAACTCGTAAAAATAAATTTTAAATAATATACTATGATACTAATGAATTTTCAAGACAATATTAAAGAGCACCAAAATAAAATGAAAGAAAATATAGATTATTTACAAAAAGAAACCAGTATTTTTGAATCCAGTTCGGTGGATGATATACATCTTATTTTTTTATATGTCATCAACCAAAAACTGGAAAATTTCAAAAAAATAGACGTGAAATTGAATGGGTCTACATTGAGTAAACATACTTTATTGAGTGAAATATTAAAACATAAAAAAGAAGACGGACGCTCTTTTCATATTACGGGGTTGTATAAATATAATTTTTCAGAGACAAATTTATCCAACTTTATGGATGACACACTAAGCAATGATTTTGTTTCATTTAACAAAGTAGACGACGTATTGTATGAAGATAATATTGAATTGTTTCAAGATTATAGTTCATTGTTTATCGTATTGCAAAATGAAAAAGCTATAAAAACTAGACGAACTTGTCCACAAAATAAAAATAATAAAACCATTCGAAGAATTTAAATGTCTGAAAATATAATTTCGCAAGGTTCTTCCGGTTCATCGCATTCTAGTTTTTTTTCTTCTTGTATCAATGTCTCTACATTTAAGTCAGATTGTTTACAAATAGTTTGTTTGTCGTTTTCGCTATAACATTCCAATAAATCACATTTGGCCATTTTGTCGGATTGTATGGTCTCCCAATTTCGCAAACCAACCAACACCCACGAACCACTTTTCAAGAAATGTTGGTGTTTATGTTTACCTGTAAATTTTTTGCGTATAATACACAAAAGAGTTTGTCCATGTAACGTGACCACGTGACATTGACTATTGCCTAGCATTTTAGTAACCATAGCATAAAGTTCGTCTTCATCATTTGACAATCTCAATTTATTGGTCGTTGGCGTGGTGTTTTTCGAAGCATATTTTTTCACTTTGTTTCCACCCATTTGATTTTTAACCATAATTATATATAGTCATAGGATTTCTTTATTTCTGTTTTAGAATTATATAGTTCTCGTATTTTGGAATGTTTCTTTTTGCGGAAAACATCAAATCTTCTACCAGTCCGGCGTCTTCGTGAGCTAAAATTTTATAAGAAGAATATTCATCTTTATAGATATCTATAAAAAGACTGAAACTTTGCTTTAGTTCATTCGAAGATGGTCTAAACGTGGGAATAGGGTGAATCATCAACAATAATAACAGCTTTAATTCTTGTAAATATATATTTTTTCGCTTCATATACGACAAAAAATGAAACGATACTTTATAATAGTCCCACGAATTGGCATAACCTAACAATATGGTTATATTTTGAGTGATTGTATTTTTGAGAAGTGGTTTAAAGAAATTATATGTTTCGCCTATATATTCTTCTTTATCATATAATTCTTTTTGTATATGTTTTTCATAATATCTTTGTATACACGATAAAAGAAGTTCATCATTTATATTCATATTTTCGTGGATCATATATGCTAATAAATTATATTCTATTGTCCACGACGGCCAATCCGGATTATAATGAAACCAATTATTCTTCAAATAGGCAAAGTTCAATTTTTTGTTGATGTAAAATTTATTCATATCTAAAGCTAACCCCATATCAATGACATACAAACTTTTGTTTTTTTTTGACCATAGTATATTACCAAAGTGTAAGTCCATATGAACAACGTTAGCATGGGCTAAATCGTGTATTCGATTGACGAGGGTTTTCGAAATTTGTAATAATTTGTAATAGTCGATAGAATAATCAGTCAAAAGCGACGACAACATAATGGAGTCTAAATACGAAGAATAAAGCAAAACATAATTTTCATTTTTTTTTACCAAACTACAATCTTTATGTTTTTTTTTGTATCTTTTTGATTTTACATTTCTTTTCGATGACAATAAATTTCTTTTGATAATTAACTATAGTTTGAACGATTTTACCAATGTCATATTCTCTTTGAGCGTCTTTATCGTCGCGCGACAATTTGGAGACATATTTTTTTGTTTGTATTGAACCATCGCAAGAATACCCTGGATAATAGACGCAACCATATGCTCCTTGTGCGATTATTTTACTTTCTGGCATATAGTATAACGAGTTAATTTTTACATGAGCGAATCGAACGCTTCATCGACAATGTCGACCAACCATGAATAAAAAGTTGTTCCTGATGGGGGTTGAACCCACGACCTATGGCTCATAAGACCATCGCTCTAACCACTGAGCTACAAGAACTGTGTCTAGCAAGGGTGAATCGAACACCCGACCAACGGAATACAATCATCTACAGTCCGCCGCTCTACCAACTGAGCTATTGCTAGTAGATGTTCCTGATGGGAGTTGAACCCACGACCTATGGCTCATAAGACCATCGCTCTAACCACTGAGCTACAAGAACATACTATATCATAGGTGTTTTCTTTATATTGTTTTAAGTGAAGATTTTAGCATAAAACGCCCAAAAATATATACCCACAAAACACTTGGAAAATAAGTCCAACACATTATACCCAACATTTCTGGGCAATTGTTCCATTTGATAAAATACACCATAAAGCGCCCATAATACGAAAAAGGCTCCATACAACAAGTCATTGGAAGCATTGGACGTTCTCAATGTATTTAATTTATAAAACAATCCACCAAAAAATAAGAATCCTAAAACGGTACCCATTGTTTTATGAATGACTCCAATGTCTCCCAAATATCCGGTACCCAACATACCGTAATTCATTCCTAAAATAATCATAAAATCGCTGAATTTGACCATTGCTTTGTTGGTTTGATTGACGCGGAACGCAAGCACCAATACCAACAACATAATGGGTGTGGTAATTGCCCAGTCTACATAACGATTTAAATTTATTTCTTCGTAATTGATGTGTTCTAATTTACCGATGAAATTCGAATAGAAAAACGCCGCGACGACCGAAATACATGTTTCTAAATTTAATATATGCCGCACCGATTCGTTTTTGGTTCTTAGGGCTTCGATGAACGTAATGGTGCCAGTGGTCATTAAAAACGCATACGTCAAATAAAACGAATATTCTATCAGATCGCTCATTAGTATAGTATAATATTTTATCAATCCAAAACTTGTTTATCGTTTAAAGTCGTTTGATAATTTACTTTACACTCATTTAAACTATGATTTTCATTTTCGAGATTATCTATAATGCTCGCATTGTTTTTTTGCATTATAGATATCTTTACTAAATCATTTCGTAATCGTTCATTTAGTTCATTATTTTCATTTATGTATTTTTCCAAAGTGTTTAAATCATCTTTGAATTCACTATACACGTGATTATTTTTAAAATATATTTTAGAACCACTTCGAACGGCGTTTTTTTTTCTTCGCCAATCTTCTCTTTGTCTCCTCCACGAATTTACATTTCTTCGGTAGTTATCGCAATTTTTTATATCTTTTCGAAGTTTTTTTGCCCATTTTTTTGCTTCTTCTTCTCGTTTTTTTGCCCATTTTTTAGCTCTATTCCAAAAATGTTCCTTTTTATTATTTCTTGCAAGCATTACTACAACTAAAATACATAAAAGTATAAGCATATACTATTTAACTATTATTTTCTATAGATTTTGTCAATATATCATTGTCTACATCGCACATTTTCAGAGTTTGATTTGTTTTTGAAAAAGATTGCACAGACGTTAGATTTTCATTTTGTATTTTTAACATAATATCACCCATTTTATCGTATCCGGTTCCGTCATTATATAATCTGCTTATAAGGTTATTATTCGTGGACACTTCGCTTAATTTATTACCCAATGCCTCTCTTGCGGATTTTAATTGCGAATCAAATTTTGCTTTTTCGCTATAATATGCACTTTTTTGTCTTCCCATTGTGTATTTTGCGTTTTGCGCCTTATTTTTCCAAGCACAGTAAAATCCTTCTTCTTTACTAAAATATTTATAGATTATTACCATACACAATAATATAAATAATAGTATCATATATATTATGGATTATTTTATTCATAATTGTAATTCAATACATAAAACGCCAAATAATATTTTTTGTTATTGTCTCCATCATATTTTTCGTCGATTTGATTTTTGTTGAACGTAGGAATTTTTATAGGACTTTTTATTTCACGCAACTTTTGTATGATTATTGTATCTTCATCGTCTGGTTCTTGTTCGGTTTTTTCTTCGCTAACATATATAAAAACCGCATTACATAGTTTTTTGTACATATTTTTTTTTCTAGGCACCACTTTATCTACAAATGATTCTATAATAGGGTCTTTTTCACTTAAATGCTTTATGATTTTTGTTATTTCTTTGTCTATATCGCCTATTGTAATCTCTTCATATGTATTGATTGGTAAAATCAATAATTTGGCTGAATCTTTTTCCGAATTAGAAGTTTCTACGGTTAGCGTTTTTGATTCTACATAACTCATTATTATATTACGGATAATAAGTTTTAATATTTTTTAATTCATCTTCTTCGTTAAAAAATAAAACTTTTACAGGAGCAATGGGACGAGACAAATAAGTAAACAAATTATACAAAATATTGTATATGGTTTCCGAATACACGTGTATGGTCGTATACTTTAGATGTTGTGGGTCTTTTTGTTTTAATTGTTTCAAAAAAAAAGAAAAGTCAACCACCATAGTCCACGACACGTTACATATGTGTTTTGTTTCAATGATTAATTGAAACGGTTCAGTGTAAAATGAATCGATATTTTCTTTTAGATGGCGTAATTGTCTTTCATATTGTTTAATGTACACAAATGT
>FUWD013232707.1_pt1 | contig 12807 bp, 11 predicted proteins | sample 1063281 | NCBI WGS metagenome assembly FUWD01 (sample SAMEA79048168, study PRJEB19326) | metagenome | biome: marine
ACCGTTGCGCGGCATTGACTACTCCCTTTATCCGTTTATAATACTAGCAACTTCTAAGGAGTCACTACTATGCCATTTAAAAATCCCCACCCGCTTTATAATGTCTGGATGAGCATGAAAGACCGATGCCATAACCCCAAGTTTAAGCAATTTAAAGATTACGGGGGTAGAGGAATATCCATCTGCGAACAATGGCTTATTCCCAAGCAGGGTTTTAAAAACTTTATTTCCGATATGGGCGACAGGCCCACAGGATACACTCTTGATAGAATTAATAATAACTCTGGATACTCTCCTGAAAACTGCCGATGGGCCAGTAGGAAACAGCAGCAGAGGAATCAAACGATAACCAGAAAGGTGACTATTGATGGAACCGAGTATATTGCCGCCGATCTTGCCGATCTTGCCGATCTGAAGACTGACACCATTGTTGATCGAGCTAACCGTGGACTTTCTTATGACGACGTTATCTACAAAGGCAAGCACCACAATCTTAAAGGACTGGAAATAGGCTGGAAATATGGCAGGGGCGGAATTCCTGATTAGCGTCCCACTACAGTTGCGTGGCATTTGCTTCTCCTGTTGTCGTTGCGCCAATTACCGCGCTTATATTGGGGGCTTTTTCAGCAATGAGCTTTAGAACCTTGCTCCTGTTTTCAGGAGGTAGTGAGTCGATCAAGTCAGCCAATTCACCAAACCCGTTGCCCGAATCGGCAAACATTAGCTCACCAATTTTATCCATAACCTTTGCTTGTTTTGTCTCACCTAATCCGCGAAGAACATTGTTAGTAATCATTACTTCGCGCCATAAAGCATTCGGCAATTGGGCGCTTTCCATATCAATATTTGGCCTGCCGCCCCGCTTCGACAATGTATCGTAATTTTTAGACCTCAACAAATCAGAACGCAAGTCCTTCAAATCGAGCATATCATTCTCAGGAATAATTTCTGAAACCTGCCTGGTACTGTCGCCCGTAGCTCTTTTGACCGTACTTTGATCCCTGAGAGACTTAGATAATGCAGTTGATCGTTCGGCAGCACCTTGAATCATATCTGAGCCTTCAGGATACAACGTGCTTCGTATTTGTTGCCCAACCTGTAACTTCTCAATTGGTCGAGATAATTCAGAATAAGCCTTCAAATAAGCCTTCCAGCCGCCGCCTGATGCAGATTCCATAGCATCATCAATGGCTTTTTGGGCATCCCTGACAAGGGCAGCTTGATATTGACTAGCGCCATCTTTGCCAAATAACCGTTCGGCAGTTTGCTCAAGGTCTAACTTCCTCATTCGGTATAAGCGAACAGGATCTATAAGGCCATCCTCAGCTTCAGACTCAATCCCTTTCATTATCTTCTTAATGATCGTTTTCGCAGCACCGGCAGTTTCAGGGTTATCGACAACTAATTGGAGCCTCTTATTCACAGAGCCTACTGTTAGAGGCTTGATGCCATAAGCATCCATCGAGCTTACCAATGCTTCGGCCTGCTCCAGATCAAACTTCTTAGCTTTTTCTATGAACTTTGCGTCATTAACGAATTCATCAGCCGTTTCAATCATGTTTCGGTGCGGCGTGTATTTGGCCGGTATCTTAGCGCCCCATACAGTGCTTTGATTCTTACTACCCGCTATAGCCTTAGAAACCTCATCCTCAATTCCAGAGCGAAGCCTTACAGCATCAGCAACAGAGCGAACCCCGCCATCAGGACTAGCGCCGCCTGAAAGCCTGCCAACTCGACCTGCTGCGCCTAAATATTCATCAGTGTTAGAGGCGGCATTTTCATAGGCATTCTCTCGAAGAATGTCCGACACGACCTTTCGTTTTGTCTTGGCATTGCTCAGATCGTCAGCATTACCAGCAATCCTATCCAAAATAGCCTGCCTAGATTCAGCTTGAGCCTCTCTTACAGCGAAAGTCTGGTTAGGTCTTCGTTCCTCGGCAGTCCTAGCAATAGCCGAAAACTCTGGAAGCCTAACATCAGAAGCCACTTCTCCAGCAGTACCTTGAGAAACAGGGCTTTTGTTGTCCCTTAACGCCGCGCTCAATTCCCCGCGCCGTGATTCTGGAACAGATCCTCGCAGTATTTTGGAAATACTCTTGTTTGTACTTTCAAATATAGGCCCAAACTTATCTGCTAGAGGTTTTACCACAGATCCATAAGTGCCCTTTACGGCATTTGTAGCGCCAGGTATCAACCCGCCTAAAAAAGCGCCAGTTTTCGTATTTTCTATACTCTTGTCCCAATAGTCACCTTCGCCAACAGGAGTAATAGCGCCAAACCCTGCGCCAGTGACAATACCGCGCCCAAGTTGCTGTGCAAAACCAGTGCCTAACTGAATTCCCTTACCTGCAACGCCGCCTCCCGCAACATTGCCGCCCATGCGCCACAGATCCATGCCTTCATCGCCGTACTGCTTGCGCCCTTCATTCATTATTTCATCGCGTCTTTTCATAAACGAATTCATGGTGTCTTCGCCAACGCCTGTCTTATTGGCAATAAACTGTGTAGCACCTAATGGTAAGTCAGCAACGCCTTGAACTGCCCTATAAACAGGGTTTCCAGCAATAGCGTCTACTAGGTTAGGTTCTTTATACTCGGAAACGGACTTATCTTGATCTAGGCTCTGAGAAGATTTTGCCTGCCTAGCAAGTGCAACCAAGTCCCTGGCATCTTCTTCCTCGCCAGCCTCATCAGCTTTATTAGCCATTTCCATGTATTTTTCATAGCTGCTCATTAATACTTAGCCTCTAGTTCAGCCGTCCTCTCAACCGAGACTTTACTCTGCTCATATTGCGACCAAAGAGCTTCCACAACATCTAGTGCAGCCTCTCTTTGTGATAGTGGAACACTGGCATCGCCTATCTGACCGGCCATTTCGACATACATCTTTCTGTCAGCATCGGATTGCGGGCCTTCCATTCTTGGCATTTTAGCTGTCAACGCACCGCCAACCGCTTTCATCTCAGCAGCCTTATCAGCACCGTCAGGAGAGTAGCCAAAGAATCCGCCCACAGAGTCAGCCATAGCGCCAACGCCACTTGCCGTAGGAGCCTGATCGCCCGTTAGGATCGCTCTGCCATTAGCTATGATTTCACTAATGCCCTGCATCCCATAATTCCGCTTGCCTGTAGCTGCGCCTTGGGCCTTTGTTTCAGATATTTCCCCTTGAAGTGCCGCAGAATACTGAGCCGCAAGTCTAGGATCTCCATCCTCATCAACCATTGGAATCCATTGACCATCAACGTACTGCATATAACCTTTATCTGTAGCTATTGGCCGTGGGGTTGACCTAAAACCGCTCCCTTTATTCTTAACGCCTTGCAATTCTAATGCGTTTTTATGATCTCTTGCGGCATCAGATTCAGAGAACCCACGCGCTCTATCACTAGAGGCATTATTGAGAACTTGCTGCATCTTGAGTTTCTGAGCCATAGGAGAAGAGTACTTCCTGTCACCCAAGGCAGGAGTTGATACAGCGTTTTCTTGAGCACCAGCAAGCATAGCGGGGTCTACCGCTTCGCCACCGGACATTCTTGATCCCAAATCTTGGCCAATTCCAGATACAGCACTTGAATAAGGGTCTATGCCCTGACCGCCACTTTGACTTGGATCTGCCTTGGGTTGAGGTGCACCGCCTTGAAATACTCCCATTGAGCCAAAGTCCTGAGCTTTACTAGCGCCCGGATTCGATATACCAGAAACCAAGTCAGCCATTTCAGTGCCTTGGATTTCAGTATTACGGGCAATCTGCTCTTCCTGCTCACGACCCATTTGACCTGCTTGGTACTGTCTCAACATGTGAGCTAGACCCCTGCCCCAATCCGTCTTCTTGCCCGTATCGTTCATGGGCGTTTGACGGAGTTGATTCATCAAGGCCTTGCGTCGATCAAGTGAAGACTGTGGTGTGTATCCTGTTGGCATTAGATCGCCTCCAATAACTCATCATATTTAATATGGAGATAACCAGATTTCTCAATAACGAACTGAGGAAATAGCTTCTGAACTTGCTGCGCAATAAAGCCTTTGCTCTTGCCTTTAAGCCCAAGTTTTCCATTCCAATCCCACTCAAAGACCTTCAGAGGGCCAAGTTCACCAATTTCGACTAAGTTATCTTTCAGTCGAATGTCACTAGGTGTCCCGAATGCGCCAGCAGCACCAGCTTGTAGGGCGGTTGTAGCGCCGCCTGTCATCCCGCCTAGAGCAGCGCCGCCAAGACTAAACAACCCACCCAATACGTCAGGGGAGTTAGCGTAAGAGGCTTGGTCAAAGTTACCTTGGGCTACAGCAGCATCAAACAGTGGAGGAGGAGCTACGTTAGCGCCTGTATACTGTTGAAACTGAGGTAATGAAGCCTGTGAGCCACTTCTAAGGGCGTTTATCTCGTTCAATGGCAGACTTCTAAGGTAAGCCTGCTCCTGAATCTCTTGCTGACGCTGTTGAGCAGTCGCTTGATTCTGAGCAGCACTGTTAGAAAACTGTCTCTGAGCTTCAGATTGATCGAATCCAGCAGTTGCAGCACGTTCGCCAAACTGCTGGCTACGCATTGCGTTATTAACTTGAGCTTGAATCTGTTGCTCACTAAGCCCCTGCGCTCGTAGACCTTGAGCAAACTGAGCCATACGCTCTTGCTCGTTGAACTGTTGGGTACGGTTTCTGACCGCGTTGTCAGCCATAGACTGATCTTCAGATAACTGCATAGAACGCTGTTTATTCTGCATTTCAGCCTGAATCTGTTGCTCACTAAGCCCCTGCGCTCGTAGACCTTGAGCAAACTGAGCCATACGCTCTTGCTCGTTGAACTGTTGGGTACGGTTTCTGACCGCGTTGTCAGCCATAGACTGATCTTCAGATAACTGCATAGAACGCTGTTTATTCTGCATTTCAGCCTGAATCTGTTGCTCACTAAGCCCCTGCGCTCGTAGACCTTGAGCAAACTGAGCCATACGCTCTTGCTCGTTGAACTGTTGGGTACGGTTTCTGACCGCGTTGTCAGCCATAGACTGATCTTCAGATAACTGCATAGAACGCTGTTTATTCTGCATTTCAGCCTGAATCTGTTGCTCATTAAGACCTTGAGCGCGTAATTGCTGTTGAAACTGGGCCAAAGACTCTTGCTCACCAAATTCACGAACACGCTGGCCTTCATTAAAGTTGGCAATTTGCCCTCTTTCGGCCATTTGCTGCGCCCTTTGAGATTGAGCATCATTAGAAACTGCCTGTCTCTGAGCGAAATCCTGCTGGTTACTCTGCAAATCAAAGTTCGAGACATTCTGACGCTGATTGAAATCCTGCTGATTCTGGTTCTGAGAGAATTGCGATACAGCCTGTTTCTGACCAAACTGCTGATCCTGACGCCTCATATCAAAGTTCGACATATCCTGACGTTCAGAAAACTGCTGACTACGGTTCATATCATTAACTTGAGCCTGAACCTGCTGTTCATCCATGCCCTGCGCTCTCAATTGTTGAGCAAACTGAGCCGATGCCTGCGCTTGACCAAAATCTTGATCACGCATTCCACTTTCCATATTGAACAATCTTTGCTGTTCCTGACCCGCTTGAGCCATTGCAGCCAACTTATAATCGTTCATTTCTTGGTCGATCTCGCGCATTCGCTCACGATAACCTTCGCTACCTGGCACAAATCCTCTTGAAATAAGGTCTGATTCGGCCTGCTCACGCTGTTGATCGAACTGGCCTTGTCTACGCTGAACTAGAGAGTCATAAACACGATCATTACCACCGACTGTTCCGGTTGTTTCTCGCTGATCCATATAAGACCGAGCGTTTGAATTCAACTCACCGTTAGCACTGAGTTCATTGCGGTTGATTCCAGACTGCTGAGGAAGCCCGTTTTGATCCAATCCACGGACATTCTGCATCCCATTTCTATCAAGACCTTGAACGCTACCCTCCTGAGACAATCCGTTTATATTAGGCTGTCCATTTCGGTTTAGAGACTCATAATTTCTAGTCCCATCAGTATTCAGCGAGCCACCTTGATTCATTCCAGAAGTATCAATATTGCCCTGATCGGCTAATTGACTCGTATCAATGTTCCCGTATTGCCCGTATCCAGAAGTATCAATACCCTGTAGCTCGGTCAATCCAGAAGTATCAATATTGCCCTGATCGGCTAATTGACTCGTATCAATGTTCCCGTATTGCCCGTATCCAGAAGTATCAATACCCTGTAGCTCGGTCAATCCAGAAGTATCAATATTGCCCTGATCGGCTAATTGACTCGTATCAATGTTCCCGTATTGCCCGTATCCAGAAGTATCAATACCCTGTAGCTCGGTCAATCCAGAAGTATCAATATTGCCCTGCGGGGATAACTGACCAATATCAACACCTGACATTTCCTGCAAGCCGTTGGAGTTCAGAGTAGGGATTCCAGCACCGCCCCGACCCTCAGTTTTGCCGTATTGTTGGTAATGTTGGTAAGGATCAACGCCAGCAGCAGCAACATCGGGGTTTTCAGCCAAATATCTCTGAGCATTAAAGCCGTTTCCAGTATCAATATCGGAAATTTCTGTGATATTGCTCATATCAAATGGCGTATCCATCATGTTATTCACACGACCTAGACCACCTTGGGCGGTATCCAGTAATGAGAGTTGCAGAAGGTCATTCTTATCCATCTTGGCCTGTTCAGTAGGCGATAGATGCTGATTAACCGTTGCTTGGGGTATTCCTGCAAGTGCAGGAGGTATTCCGTTCCCGCCAGCAGCAGAATTATATGCCTGAGTTGGGTCAAATGTAGTTCCGTCTGGATTTTGCAATGTCCCAGTAGCAGGATTCCATTGCGCTCCCTGTAAGGGGTCTAGTCCTGACTGTGGGTTTTGATTAGCATTGCCCGTATTATTAAATCCAGAATTCTGAGTAGTCTGAGCGCCACCTTGAGGCCCTGAGCCTTGAGTGGAGGCAGTTGCATCGTTCTGCTGCCAATCACCAGGGCCACCACCAGTAGGCGAGTAAAGACCGCCCGCTAAAGGCTGGTTTTGCCAAGGAGTCGAAGTTGAACCTGGTTGCCCCTGATTAGCCGGCCCCCAAGTGGTTGTTTGGGAGCCTGTTGGCGTATAGATGTTAGGGTTGCTTAATACAGTCGTCTGATAGGCTGCATCTTTATTCGCTTCACCCTGCGCTCTTGCTTGAGCCGCATAATCAGGTGGTGGCGGTGCGCTGTCGCCTGTTCCGAGAAATCCCATTAGTGATATACCTACAGTTTTCTTTTAGTAAAATGTTGATTTCAACATCAACGCCTACTTTATAACCATTCGGAATAACACCAACACGTTTAAATCCAAGATCAGTAACGAATCGTTTGAGTTGGTTGTTGTCTGACTTTGGAGTTGCAATAACAAGTCCTCGGTCAGCCTCGCAAAATATAAAGTTAAAAATTTCCTCTAAATAACCATGCTTGAAAGCCCACTTATCCGGTACTTTCATGTGTATTTCACACGCATTCTCAGTCCAATTGTCTAAAACACAAACACCGGACACTTTACCGTCCTTTATCGCCGTAACTCCACAACAACCTTTAGGGTCAAAAGGTATGCCTGCAAGTTCAGCATATTCTTCGGTCGTGGCTACAAATTGGTACTTATCCAATGACCCCGCCATTCTCGTATAATATATCGCTTGAAGTGTATCTGCAATCTAGGCCGTTTGTAAGGCTGATCATCCTCAAACTAAGTGCAGTACCTACGGCACCAACTGTCTGCCAATCATTGAAGGCACTAACATCGCCGCCCCATATCCCGCCATCCCATGAGGATGAGTCCCAAGTACCAGAAGATTGTGGAGTAAAGCTCAAAGAGGTATCAGGTGATTGCTCACCGAAATCAATAGCAAACGCCACTGAAACACTCGGAACACCATTAGCCAAGAAGTTCGGCCGCATCGCTTTAAGTTGCTTTAAACGCCCTCTCTGACCAAGATATGAGAACGCCTGCTTCATATTAGTCCTAATATCCTCGCCATTATCAGCGAAAACAGCACCAAACTTACCGACAGTCGTCGCGCCACCAAAGTACAGATCCTCGTTAAAGACCGCCCAACAGTTAGCTTCTACGCCAGTGAAACGCCACCATGATGAAGTCGTAGTATTCATTACGTACTGTTGCTGTTCAGAGCCTTCGACTACAGGAACGTTCAAAAATAACTGATTGCCACCAGGGAAGTAGGACATAGACCAGCCATAATTGGCCTTATATTGCTCTGCCGAAGTCCTCATCGACTGTTCAATGTTGTAGGTCAGAGAAACGCTCTCATCTACAGCCTTCTCATCATTGGATGAAATTAACGCCCTAGATAGAGGAAATAGCCCTGCCACCGTCAGAATAAGTAGATCACCTCCTTTCTTGATTAAACATCTGCGTCCAATAGGCTCTCCAACGTTCCACACGCCCTCTAAGGCCCATGAGGATGAAGATGATGGATTAGTCCCCCTAAACACCGCAATCTGCCCCTCAGAGGATATAACGACCAATTTATCGTCTATACCGTCACCACCGTCGAGCGTCCAACTACCGCCAGCGACAATATACCCGCCACGATCAAAGTAACCGTCAAGTCGGGTTCTGTTTGTAGCACCACCAACTGAGTCAACAGGGAGGTAATAGAGCGAAAGCGAGTTATTCAGAATCAGGTACATTCGACGCTTAAATACAAAGGAATTGACAATATCAGTCGTCGTCACGCCCGTAATAGCAGGGGAAGAACCACCTGTAATAGTTGTCCACGTGGAACCATTCCAGTATCTAGGTGAGTCAGCACCGTTAAAACACGTTAAATAGGAGGTTCCAGCAGAGTTTGTGAAATTATCGTACTGCCATCGAGCGTTAGAAAGACTGCCCTGAACCGCCGATCCTATAGCGCCCGCTGAAGTAACGTCATAAAACGAATCACCCGCAGCAGCAAAGAGTGTTTGGGTACTATCCTGCGAGTTATAAGGCATTAGCGTTTCAATTGCCGCACCAGCACCCGTCACATGGTCTGCAAATCCTCTGCGAACCCGAATATCCGTTGTTTCACCAAACCAATTATCAGTCGAAGCAGCATATAATTCGTTCATATCTGCCAGGTTATCCCGCGTATTCCAACCACCCGTAGGAGCAGGAAGGGAAGCTGCTGTCGAAACCTGTCTACCTCGACCTTTCTTCCTAAATGCAGGCTGTCTCACGAGCCATAACCTGTAATTGGAACAATAATGCCCGCTTGACGATAATCTCTATCCCTAGACTCAAGGCTCAATGTCTCATTACCACCATCCCGAGCCATAGCATCAGTCACTCTACGCTCATAAGTCGCAAAGTCCTCTGCATACTCAAGACCTTTGGCTTTCAACCATCTCCAGCGAATACCCAAAGTCATTAGGGATTCACTCAAAAGACCTTCATCCGTATCAGCAGCCCACGCTTGTGAGCAGTACCACGGAGGATTCGCAAAACTGGTTGAATAGTAGCCAAAAGCCGCTGTATCGGCAGATGTTGGACAGGATCGAGAATGAGATTCTTGCCGCGCAGCATCCATTGTTGATATGGGCCGGTAACAGGGAATGCTTGAAGTGTTTGATATGATCTGAATTTAGCGGGCCAATGATAGGCAGGCTAGTGGTACGGTTCCACATCGTTTGATCAGTGATGTAGTCATAATCCCCGTCGGAGATAACCGTACCGTTTAGAGCGCCTTGGGACGCAGCCAAAGTAATGGTGAAGGTGTTATTTCTAACAAGGGCCGACCACTGAAACCTAGCCCTTAAATCTTCACCTTCCTCTTGTGCCAGCGCCAGAAGTTGAGCGACTTGCGAATCACTATTGCCTATGACGTTCGTAGGCGTTGATATACCTATCCTAGCCGTTACCTTCTGAATCATTCCCAGTAGTGCCATTACCTTCTATCCCTTTAGGTGGTCTGCCGCGTTTCTTGGGGGTATTTTCGGCTCTTTCTTGCAAATCAGCAAGTTTTTGCTCGACAGCAGACATTTTAGACTCGCCTTCCTCTCTCAATAGAGCGTTTTCAGCCCTAAGAGCGACAACTTCAGCATTTTCCTGAGTAGAAGACTTGAGATAATTGATCGCTTTCTTCTTAATCTCACGAGCGCCCATGCCTAGAGCATCCATTGTTTCTTCGTTCATTTCAGCCGCTAACTCAATCGAGACAACGCCCAAATCAACCATATTCTTCTGTTGAGCCATGTTTACCATGTTCCAACTAATGACCGGAGTACCGTCGATAGGGTCAGAATGCTTCTCTTTCCAGCGAGTGTAAGCCGCGTGGCAAGCATCAGAATAACGTTGAGAGATATGACCGTGATGCAGACGCTCTTTGATCTTATCGAACCAGGGCGTATACGGGACGTTGAAGAAGTATGACTCCTCATAACGTTCGTCAATTTCTTCCTCAATCTCACGAACCTGACCTTCAACTTCGCGTGTTCGGTAGACTTTCTTCTTACGGGTCTTCTCAATGAGCTTTTCTTCTACCCGCCAGCCTTCAACAATATCAGGCGTTTCGCACTTGGTATCGCCAATAGCGCGGATAAACACCTTCACTTGAGGCAAATAGACCGTTCTACCCTGCTTTTCAGTCGCATTTGTATCAACAACTGTATCCTCAACAAACCTCAATAGGGGTGGATCGTCCTCTTGAAGCCCTTTACCGCCATTACGCGCAATCTGCTCTGCTGTTGTAGCGTCGATCTGAGGTGTGTCCATCATGCTCATAGAATGGTTCCTATTAGTGTGTAATAAAAAGTCACTTTATACTTTCATGGGGCAAAAAAATAGCCCCTCAGACCATCATCCAAGGAGCCATATTTTCCTAACTGATATTAGAAGGCAAAAGCAGCCATACATTTATCAGCAGAGTCGTCAATCGCATAAGCGCAGACAGGATCATCAGCAGCAGTAGCGAGAGTTAGAGTCTTATCCGTGGTAGACAAGAACAGCGCATCACCATCAGCAGGCGATCCGCTAGATCTGATTGCTGTAAATGGCCGCGATCTGCACCAACAGAAGTAAGAGTCGCTAGACACCAGCAACATCAGCGAGTACACGCCAGCACCAACAGGCTTAGTAGCCGCATCAGTATTGTCAGTTACAACAGTGTTGCTCTCGGTAGCACTAGGAGATCCTAGATACCCAACAACGTCACCAGCTTCACCGGCAACAGTTGCAGTCTCATTACGAACTTTCACGTACTTGTAAACTTTACCGTCATAGTGCTGATCAATAAGACCTTCAGCGAACTGAGCCGTGGAATCAACGCTAGTCAGTTGTACACCAATTAATCCACTCATAACTATCTCCTTATGCTTTCAGCACGCCTTGAAGTGAACGGTTAGAACAACACATGTTACCCATCCAAATAATTGGGATAACAACCGCGTCCTGATTGATTGCTCGTTGCTCATCAACTTCAGTCATGTTGGCATCAGTGTGACAAACGAGCTTGAGGTAATCTGTGTTCAAGGCATAACCATGAGCAGAAGAAATACCGGAACCACCGTCAAATACTACGTCAGCAGTCTTATACTTCAGTGAAACAAAACCAGCACTGGCAGAATCCGCAGATCGGTCAGTATCGGAAGTGTAACGCTTTAGAGACACCTGAGAGCCTTCAAAGAAGGTGTAGTAGTCGTTAGACATAACAAGCAAATCAGGCTTGTCCACGCCGCGAACCAGTTGGAGCCAAAGTTGTTGCAAGAATGGCTGTTCAAAGGTTGTTGTAGAAAGAGTAATTGCGCTACCAGAAATCGGTGCAGCAGCAGACTGAACTACAGCTTGCCAGAACGTGTAAGTATCGCCATCAATGCCACCAAGCGTGCCACCAGCAGTATCAGGGATAATGGACTGAAGCCCGTTAATCTGATTTGAAGCAGATCCATCAGAATAAATATCTGTAGACATGCTGTTTGCGTAGGTTCGCATGGCGTTCTTTAAACGAGACTTAGCCAGGTTGGTAATTTGAGAATCACCAGAGTTAATTCGCAGTTCTCGACCAGAAGCCGTGATATGGACCGCAGATTGCTTCCAGTTGTATTCAGCAGCAGAAAGAACATCAGATGCAGAAATATCCAGAGAGTCATAACCTGAATAACGCTGGTACGTGCCATTCTCGGCATAGTCCAGTTCTTCAACGATTGAAAGACCGCCATCAACTTTCTCAGTTCGGCCCTTCGTCTTCATTCTGCCTAACAGAGCATTGTTGTTGCTCACGTTATCGGCAAAACTGCCTTGGTGCTTACGGAACGTAGTGGTGACTAGCTCCGAAAACGTACTATTTGGGGAAGTCATAAATACCTCACAAGATCATTTAATTGTTTCGAGACTTAATTTTTCTCATAGTCTCAGCCATTGTATCTTCAACGCTTCCTGTGGGTTCTGGCTGTTCGGCAGCATGAGAAGATTTTTTACGAATATTGGCTTGTGAAGCCTTCTTCGCTTTCTCCGTATGCGCCTTAGCTTGCGATTGGGACGAGGTTTGTTGTTCTACAAACGGTCGAGTCTCATCACTAGCCCATAATGCGTTATTGTAAGCGTCCTCCAAACCTAGACTTGGATTAGCTTCAATCATTGCAGCCATTAAAGACCGCACGTTCTCGAAGTAAGGATATAACAAACTCCCGTCTTCGTTTTGAGCGTTCTGAAACTACTTACCTGTTGGGTAACTTCGTAATCCTGACGCTCTTGTCGCTTTCCTGGCGCTCCTGCTGAAGTAAAGTCTACTCATCAGCACTCATACCTTGCGGTTGTTGAGGCTGTGGAATCGCTCCTTGAGTCAAATATGCCCTAAGTTGGT